>ERZ1504711.221-NODE-221-length-16925-cov-3.225489_pt1 | contig 16925 bp, 9 predicted proteins | sample MGYA00571816_ERZ1504711 | MGnify/ENA primary metagenome ERZ1504711 (study PRJEB39906, sample SAMEA3182046) | gut metagenome | biome: human; feature: gut; material: Stool; isolation source: human stools | place: Canada | collected 2011-11-15 ...
GTTGAAGCCTTAATGCCCGAAACAATCAGGTCTTTTGTCTTTTTATGGAAATAATCGGCTGTAACAGTCAAACGGCTATTCAAGAAACGGGCATCAATACCTATATTGGTTTGTTCAGAAGTTTCCCATTTAAGTCCGTCATTACCGGTAGCAGAGGGAGCATAACCATTGATGTAAGAGAAATTATTATTATCACCTACAGCCAAATGCCCGGTAGCACCAATTGATACATTCCATTTATAACCGCCCAATGATGCAGTAGAACCATTCTGTCCCCAACTGGCACGGAGCTTTAATTGTGACAGCCAGTCTTCAGTTCCTTTCATAAAATTTTCCTCCGAAAGAACCCAACCCAAAGAAACTGCCGGGAAATAGCCCCAACGTTTGTTCTTTGGCAACACAGAGAGGTCAGCAGCATCGGCACGCAGTGAGAACTGAGCCATGTACTTTCCGGCATAGTCATAATTCAAACGTCCGAAGTAAGATAATTTACGAGTATAGGTAGGCTCACCACCACTTACATCCTTTACAGCATCAGATGTAGCATAGGCAAAGTAGAAGAAATTAGGATCATTCTGCAAGAAACCCAAATGCGAAACTCTGTTAATCACATTTCCCCACATATCTGTAGTATCTTCATTATATCCCTTCTTACTTCCGCTAACGCCATAAGAACGGCTCTGACTATAAGAAGTTCCCAACATCAATGTTGCGTTGTGTTTGCCAAAAGAACGGGTGTAGTTCAAAAAGTTCTCCCACTGATAATAGGTTGGGCTATAATCCGAAGCCGAAACCTCCACCCAATCACGTTTAGCCTTGTCAGTATAGTAATAAGATTGCCCCACGCCATAAGAGGAAGTTGAAGCCAAACGATAAGAAAGACGAGAAGTAACGGTAAGCCCCTTGATAGGCATAAAATTCAAATAAGTAGAACCATTGATATTAAAGCCTCTGTTCTTGGTATAAGAGTTGTCACGCATGGCAAAAGGATTGATAGCTTCGGCATTGCCAGTGAAAGCTGATACACCATAAAGGTTGCCGTTTCCATCGCCCAACATATTCTTATGATCCTTATAGATGGTAGCCATATTCAACGGCAAGTCATCAATAGGATAAAGAGGCTTGGTCAGAGGGTCTAATTGTAATACAGAAAGCATCATGCTACCATACTCATTGCCCTCGGCTACGGACTGAGTTTTGTAGTGCTCAATCTGATTATTGGTACCTACCTCCAGCCAAGGTTTGATTTTCCAGCTGGCATTTACCATTCCCGTGAGTCGTTCATAAGTATCGGCATTGCCGACAATCATACCGTCGTTATCAAGGTGGGACAATGACAGATAGAAAGAACCTCTGTCGCTACCACCTTGGAAAGTCACATTATGACGTACCATCGAACTGTTTTCAAAAGCCTCATCGACCCAATCCGTATCGGTTTTTCCATCCCAATAGGTATCAAAAGCACTCTGGGTAAGCTTCTTGTTTTCCAAGAAGAATTCCTTATACTGCGCAGCATTCATTACTTCGGGTACTTTACCCAAACTCTGTGAAGTATATTGAAAATCGTATGTGATTTTACCGTTTCCTTTTCCTTTCTTTGTAGTAATCAATACTACACCGTTACCGGCAGCAGCGCCATAGATAGCTGCAGAAGCACCATCCTTCAAAACTTCCATAGACTCAATGTCATTAGGGTCAATACCACCAATATCGCTGGCAATACGTCCATCCACTACATACAGCGGATCGCAAGAGCCGTTAGAACTTATTCCACGGATACGCACCTGTGGAGAAGCACCCGGTTTAGCAGATGCACTGAGCACTTGCACACCAGCAGTTTTACCCTGCAATGCCTGCTCAGCACGGGTAATGGTACGTGCTTCCATATCTTCTGATTTTACCGAAGATACGGCACCGGTCAGTGAACTTTTCTTCTGCACGCCATAACCTACCACCACCACTTCATCCAGCGTTTTAGTGTCTTCTTTCAATATCACATTCATTACTCCTGCCACTGCTTTCTTTTCTTGTGTCAGGTAGCCGATGTAGGAATAGACAATCGTCGCTCCTTCTTTCACAGACAAAGAGTAGTTGCCGTCCATATCCGTAATGACACCGTTGGTAGTGCCTTTCTCAAAGATACTCACGCCAATCATCGGTTCATTCAGGTCGTCAGTAACCCTACCGTTCACCTTTATAGTCTGGGCTTGTGCCAGACTGAAAGGAAGACAGATCAATAGGAAGAGTGCCATAGCTGCAAGTCTCTTCCGAGCTGTTTGCTTCAGATTTTGTTTCATTTGATTAAATTAGATTTATGTTAATAATAAAAGGTTTCTTAAGAAAGTGTCAGAACCCACGTGTAGGAAATGCCATCACTACCTCCAGCAGTTCCTTGTCATGGTTATACTTCACTTGGCAATCGTTATTGAAAATCATCGTTGCTCCCTTTTCTGCGGTATAAGGTTCCCACTCGGGTAACCCTTCGGCATTGGGATTGCCCGTACGGGCAAAGTTCAACCACGCGCTGCTCATCTTTTCGCCCAAAGCTTGTGCTTCAGCGCCACCCCCGGTCATGGAAGCGTGGCGCACTACATTGTTGAAGGCAAAGGGAATGTCCATGCAGTGCGTGCTGCGAAACATGCCGTCAAGTACGGGCGATTCCCACGCGAACATGTACATATAGACCGGAGCACCCTGCTGCGCAGCTTTCAGTTTAGCCTGCTCCACAGCACCGGGACGGAACACGAAGTCCACATCCACCAAATCTTTAGGCTGATAGCCGGGGTAGGCTTTCTCGAAAGCGGTAAGGAACTCGTCCGTACGTTCGCCGTATTTCTTTTGCAGGAATTCCACCGCTTTTTCTTTGGTAATGGTACGAAAAGCGGGGACATAAGTACTCATGGTAAATTCGTGCAGAGTAGTGCCAATCATTACCGGAATGCCCTTGCTTTGTGCTGGAGCTTGAGGGTCGAAAGGCTGTACGGGCAGTACATCGCCGTCCACCGTAGGCGCCCAGCCAAAAATGAAGGAAGACACCCCCTCCTTCTCTGCCTCTGCACGCACTTTGGCTATCGCCTTGTCACCGGCGGCAAGCACCTTGTCATACGGCATCTTGCAGAGTTCGTCTATCTGCGAAGCCTTCAGACCAAGTTCTTCCATCACGGCACTGCCAATGCGACGAGAATACTTTTGCTCCATCGTGCGAAGCATAGATCCGCTTTGTACAATGGCTTTATGGAACAAGCCTCTCGCCGATGGCGTGGCAAGTAGCGTAGAGACCTTGCCTCCTCCACCGGATTGACCGAAAATGGTAACATTCCGAGCATCTCCACCGAAGGATTCTATATTCTTATTCACCCATTGCAGTGCCGCCACCAGATCAAGCAGTCCGGCATTGCCCGATTTTGCATATTTATCGCCATAGGCGGAAAGGTCGAGAAAACCCAGGACGTTGAGACGATGATTCAGCGTCACAACCACTGCATCCCCTTTCTTTGCCAGATTTGTTCCGTCATACGAGGGAAGCTCCTGACCACTGCCGGCGGAATAACCTCCACCATGCAGCCACACCATGACGGGGCGTTTCTTCCCGTCTTTCAGTCCCGGTGTCCAGATATTCACCCGCAGACAATTCTCGTCAGGATAACCGTCATCCCAGTTGAAGGCAAACGCCTGCTCGTCGCTGTACCATCCCATGCGCTTGCCTTGCGGACAAGTAGGGCCATAGGCACGGCTGCTGCGGACGCCTTCCCATTTATCAGCGGCCACGGGCGGCATAAAACGTTCGGCTTTGGCATATGGGATACCTTTATATATATAGATACCATTTTCCACATATCCGGCTACTTTTCCTGATTCGGTCTCGGCAATGGCGGTTGCCGAAGAAGCCGTAATCTCCCCCTCCTGCCCACAAGCAGATGCTTTCTCTATTTTAGCTGTCCCTCCGCACGAGGAAAGTAGGATGGCGGAGAATGCTAACACTGACAAGAATTGCTTTTTCATATTATGTATTAGTTTTATGTTTTTATGATTGCAATATTAGCACATTCTCCCCAGAAGGATTTTCTACGTTATCCAAACGGCTTTCCCCGATGTTCAAAACAGCTTTCTCCAATGTTCAAATGTTTGCAGATTTGTTCAAAACATGCTCTCCGGCAGTCTCTCTCTCAATTTTTATGAGTATTTTCGCATCGTAATGCAGAGATTCGTTGAACAAAACAAATGGATGACATGCCAATGCTTTTAGTCTACACTATATATTATGAAATACATTAAATACTTACTTCTATTGTGTTTAATCACCGCGTGCAATCCGTCGGACACAAAGCCCACACCGGAAGGCAGCATCGAAAGCCCCGTCATCACCAATGACCTCTCCAATCAGAAGGTCACCGCCTTTGCCGAAGATGCACAAGGACACATTTGGATAGGAACTTCACGAGGGGTAAACAAATATAATGTACACGAATATCATCAGTATTACTGTACGGATGACTCGCTGGATATACCCGATAATCAAATCAACGACCTCTTCCGTGATTCACAAGGCCGGTTGTGGGTAGTCACCGTAAATGGAACCAGCCTATACACAGACAAAGATAATTTCCAAAATATCCCACTGGACTTCCCCAATAAAAACGGCATCCAAATACTCGAGAACAAAGACGGAAAGATTTTTCTGAACATGATGCACAACCTTGCCGTATATAATCCACAAACACACAAATTTGACGTACCCATCAAGATATTTGACCCAAACTATACCTTCAACAACCGCTGCTTCATAGACCAGAGCAACAAACTGTGGGCAGTGACCCCACTGTCTCTGCGCCGCTACAACTCCTCCACACTAGCGCTGGAAGACTCCATTCCAATGCAAGGCATTTTTCCCACCCACTTCTTCATGCACACCAACGGAATCCTATGGCTGGCGGGAAACCGCCAGATAACATTGTTCGACACACATACGCACAAATTCAAGGAAACCCCCCAAGCCCTTCGGAGCCATCCGTTGCTGCTGCATGCCAACGTCAACTACATCCACCCTTACGGCAGCAACAGCCTGCTGCTGAATACCGACCAACAAGGAATGTTTCTCTACAACTACGTGGAAGGATACGTGATACATCAGAGCGAAAACGGTTTTCCCTTCGAAGTGCCTCACTTCAAGATAAGCACCATGTTTACCGACTCACAGAAAAACCTGTGGATAGGCTCTGTAGACCAAGGCTATGTCGTGCGTTACAACTATAAAGAACGTTTCAACACCAATAATCATCTCAGCTCATACCTGAACCGAAAGTCAGTGCTGTCCGTGGCAGTGGACAAGGAGCGAAATCTCTGGATGGCCACCATGATAGACGGGCTGTACGTTTACAACATGGACAGCCACGAAGTGAAAGAAGTGGACTCGGCTGGACTTCCGGGAAAAAGCGCTACCGACAAACCGGACATCACACGCGTATTCGTAGATGATGAGGGCTACATCTGGCTGGCGGCCCTCTATGCGAGCAAGGTGATGAAATGCAGCTATAAAAACGGCATACTGAAGACAGAGTCTATTCATGACATCTTCCTACCACTGTCGTTTGCACAAGATCGTTGTGGAACAATTTGGGTGGGTACATACAGCCCTAAACTTTATGCCAAAAAGCGTAAAGAAAAAGAATTTGTCCAAACAAAAGTATTTTCCTGGACGGGAACCTTCATACCCGGACTCCTTCCACGCAACAACGGAAAGATGTGGACCACTGCCTTCATGAACCCAGTCATGCAAATCAATCCCGACAATTGGGAAAGCGCTGAAGTACCATTCGAGAACACCGACTGGCAAGCTTGTATCCAACGTTCAGTATTCATCCCTACCGACATCTTCGAAGACAGTCGTGGAGATGTATGGATTGGGACCGTCAGCAACGGACTGCTGCACTATTCTGCCGCCACCGGAAAAATCGAGACCATAGAGGGTACACCCTGCCGGGACATCTCTTGCATTGAGGAAGATGCACAAGGCAATATATGGGCAGGCACACAATACGGGCTGGGCAAATATGACCGCACCGTAGGGAAATTTACCAACTACTATGCCGCCGACGGCATAGGCGGCAATCAGTTTTACGACCGTTCTTCATGCCGCCTGCCCGACGGGACACTTGTTTTTGGCGGTACGCACGGGCTGACTTTCTTCAACCCTATGGACGTAAGTACCAAACGGGAAATTCCACTGCTCTTCGAGGATTTGAAGATACACAACCGGTTGGCACGCCCACAAGACAGCGAAAGTATAGACAAGCACCTCTCCTACCGACCGGACATCTGCCTGGACCACAATCAGAATGGTTTCAGCATCTCCTTTGCCGCACTGGACTACTGCGAATATGAACGCGTACATTATTATTACAAGATGGACGGTTTCGACAAATATTGGATTGATGCCCGCAACAACCGCGAGGCCTACTATGCCAATCTGCCTGCCGGTACCTACACCTTCAAAGTTAAAATAACCAATAACGACAAGAGCATTGTAGAAAGGGAGAATTCCATACGCGTCATCGTAAAGCCCGCCCCTTGGCAAACGTGGTGGGCATGGTGTATCTATCTGCTTATTGCCGCCGCCATCATCGGTATCTTCATCCGTGCCTGGCTACGTATCAAGCAGGAAAAAGAAACCACCCGGCGTGCCAAACTTGAGAAGGAGCAGGAACAACGGGTGAACCGCATGAACATGAGTTTCTTTGCCAACATCTCGCACGAGTTCCGCACCCCGCTCACCATGATTTCGGGCCCGGTGACACAACTTTGCGAAAGTCCCAAGATAGAGGGAGAAAACAAACAACTGCTTTACATCGTACAACGCAGTGTGGGGCGCATGCTCCGTCTGGTGAACCAGCTGATGGACTTCAACAAACTGGAGAATGACACCCTGAAGCTGCGAGTGAAACGGACTGACATCATCTCGCAACTGCAACGCTTTGTAGATATTTTCCGCATCAACGCCAACGAGAAAGGCATCGCACTGAACACTTATGGCCTGGAGGATACTTTCCTCATGTGGCTGGACGTGGACAAGCTGGACAAGATTGTAGGAAACCTGCTTTCAAACGCCTTGAAGTTCACTCCGAACGGTGGGAAAGTGGAACTGTGCTTCGACGTCATTACCCGCGAAGAGGCTGCGCGTCTCTTTACGCTGACCGACAAAGACATCGACACGCAATACGTCAAAGTTGCCGTGGCCGACAGCGGGAACGGAATCCCCGAGGAACAGTTGGAGAAGGTATTCGAACGCTACTACCAACTGGACAATCAATCCAAAGGCACCTATAACTGGGGAACCGGCATCGGCTTGTACTACGCCCGCAGCCTGGCGCTGCTGCATCACGGCTACCTGAAAGCCGGTAACCGTACCGAAGGAAGCGGAGCCGTCTTCACCCTGCTGCTGCCGGTGAATGACCTCTCCTATACCCCCGAAGAATGTACCCTCCCCGAAGAAGAACAGAACAAGGCGTTTCCGATACAAACGGAAGAACAGTATCAACTGGAAAACACAGAGAGCATCCGGCAACAAAAGCAAACCCTGCTGGTGGTAGACGATGATACGGAAGTGGCCCACTACCTGAAGGCCCTGCTTTCTCCCGTCTACAACGTTGTCTGCCGCTTCGATGCCGACAGCGCCTTCAAAGCCATGAGCGAAGAAGCTCCCGACCTCGTACTGAGCGATGTAGTGATGCCCGGAAGAAACGGTTACGACCTCTGCCGACAGATAAAGGAAGACTTGCAACTATGCCACATCCCCGTGATACTGGTAACAGCCAAAGCTACTGTAGAGAACCAGGTGGAAGGTCTGAATACCGGTGCAGATGCCTACGTAACGAAACCTTTCGAGCCCAACTACCTGCTGGCGCTTATCAAATCCCAGCTGAAGAACCGTGAGAAAGTGCGCAGTCTCCTGAGCCGTTCCACCCAAACGGATGAGATTGAGGAGAACGTGCTCTCCCCGCAAGACAACACCTTCATGACCGAACTTTACCACCTGATGGAAAACGAACTCTCCAATCCGGAACTGGACGTGGCGCGCATGACCGAGCTGCTGAAAATCTCCCGCACCAAATTCTATTACAAGGTAAAGGGGCTGACGGGTGAGAACCCCAGCGTATTCTTCAAGACCTACAAGCTGAACCGTGCCGCCAAATTGATAAAGGAAGGGAAATATACCATCTCAGAGATAGCGGACATGACGGGATTCAGTACACTGTCCCATTTCTCGACCAGCTTCAAGAAACAATTCGGGGCGACGCCGAGCGAATACAGCAAGTAAAAAACCAGTCGGTTCAAATTTATTCATTACATTTGTACCATTCTTAAAAAAACTTTTTATCCATGGCACACCGACTGAATACCAACAAGCAGTTTATGATAGGCAACGGCATCCTTGCTTTCGCCGTGATTTTTGTAGTTGTCATCTTTGTCTACATGAGCATGAGGCTGCAACAACGGAAAGAAGGAGAACGCAACTTCATCGAGACATACACCATCACACTGACGAAAGGATTTGCCGGAGATTCCACTTCCATATTCATCAACGACAGCCTGCTGGTGAACCGCACCATTGCAGAAGAACCTTTCACCATCGAAGTGAAACGCTTTGCCGAGCAAAACGCACTCATGATTGTAAACAATGCAACTGAAAAGCTTTCCTTATTTGAGCTAAGCGAAAAAGGGGGCGAATACCGGTTCGAGAAGGAAGGGGAAGAGGTGAAGCAGCTGGCAAAAAATTAGGGATAAAAAGTTGTGAAGCATTTTGCTCTCATATTTCGGAGTCAACAAGCTTTTTCCTGGCTTACCAACAGCCACTACAAAGACATCACATAACTTTTGCAGTGCTACTGCAAAGACATTACACAACTCCTGCAGTGACACTGCAGCGATACTGCACTCCTTTTGCAGCGTTACTGCAAAACAGTTGCAGTGTCACTGCAAAGGTGTTGCAGCAGCACTGCAAAAGGAGTGCAGTGACAGTGCAAGAGGTATGCAGTAGTTTTGCAGTATCACTGTCTGTAAAACAAGGAACTACTTACCGTCCATACTAATCTCTAACCATTTATTTTCGTTTGATATTTCCGAAGCTCCGCTCTCAATGCTTGTGCCTTTCCATCAGTCATCCGGTCGAGCAAATCCCAGAAACGCTCCCCGTGATTCATCTCGCGGGTATGTGCCAGTTCGTGCAGTAGCACGTAGTCTATCAGATGCTTGGGAAGAAGTACCAGATAATAGGAAAGGTTGATATTGCCTTGTGCCGAACAGCTTCCCCAACGCCCGCTGCTGGAATTTATCTTCACACTCTTGTAAGGAAGGTTGTGCTGCATGGAAAGCATATACAGACGGGGCGGAAGAACAATTTTCGCATTTCGCCGTAAAGCTTCCTCAATTACATTGCGCAGCCAAGCCTGCAGCTTCTCATCCGAGAAATCGGCATCAGGAGGACAGATTATCTGCATTTCCCCCAATTCCGAACGGGACAAGAACCGTTCCCGTTGTCCGCTGACCAATGTCAGTTTAAAGAACTCCGTATCAATGCGGTAATCCAAATCAATCAGCTTTCTGACCTGCTTCTGTATGGCAGCCTTCAGACGCGGACGAAGCTGCTCGATGGCATTCTCTATCTCGGCAAGGGAAGTCCGGGGAGGCACAGTCACGTAAATTCCGTCCTCCTTTGTACGGAAAGTGAGGCGCCGTGCCCGGGCATTGACCCGGACAAACAAAGGACCAAGCTCTTTATCTTCTATAATGCGGTTTACTGTCATAAATCAAAGCCTCTCCCATAGGAAAGGGGCGGGAAGAGGCTTTGCAAATGAACAAAGAATCGTCCAAAAACGCAAGCAAATACCTGACAAAAGCGGACGGAGTGTCCGATAATGAACACTACACAAAAGCGACTATCCTTTAATAATCAACATTTTACACTTATGGCACAATAATTGATTAAAGTATGATGACCGAGCGTCCTTTGAAAAAAGCATTTTTATATGCAACTTTTTCAAGGCAGATCACGTCTAACTAATAAATACTGAATCACAAAAAACAAAAGAATATGAAAGCTCTAACAACATTTATCGCAATCGCCTTATTGGCATTCAGTACAACCGCTTGTTCACAACAACACACATACCGTTCCGGAGGCTTCGGCAGCAAGACGGTCAAGGCAAGCAAGAATTATGTAACCAAAGACATAAAAGTGGACAACTTCACCAAGCTGAGTGTAGCCGGCAGCCCCGACGTGACCTACACGCAGAAGTCCGGCAAACCGACAGTGGAAGTATACACCTCGGACAACATTGTAGACTTACTGGATATCCGTGTCAAGGACAATACCCTCTACATCGGCTTCAAGAAGAACGTCAGCGTATCCTATAATAAACTGGAAGTACGTGTGTCCGCAGAAAAGCTGAACGGCATTGCCGTGGCAGGTTCGGGAGACGTGGAACTGAAAAACGGACTGAAGACGGATGACATCAAAATCTCTGTGGCTGGTTCGGGTGACATCAGTGGAAACAACATCTCCTGCACAGACCTCGATATTTCCATCGCAGGCTCGGGAGACATCAATAGCAGCAACATCACTTGCAATGACCTCCAAGTATCCGTTGCAGGTTCAGGTGACATGAAGCTGAATAACGTAACCGCCAACTTCACCAGAGCATCCGTTGCCGGTTCGGGTACCGCCATCCTGAGCGGCAGTACCCAAGAAGCTGAATACAGCGTGGCAGGTTCGGGTGATTTGCTTGCTTCCGATTTCGTTGCCAAGAAAGCATCTGCCAGTGTTGCCGGTTCAGGCGACATCAAGTGCCATGCCACAGATTTCCTGAAAGTACGCACCAGCGGAAGCGGCAGTGTAGGCTACAAGGGTAATCCGGAACTGGACTATCCCAAGAAAGGACTGTATAAACTCTAACATAGAAAACATAGATTCTCAGATTGATGACTATAAACCTAAACTAAATTCTCTCTCAAATAATTACCTGCAAAAAGAACGAAGGACTCCCGCGAGGAAGCCCTTCGTTCTTTTATCACCCCACACCTCCGAAGCACGGGAACAGTTGTCATTTATCTATATTCAGAATGCCCGATTCATTGTCGCTGTTATTGATGCGTCTGCCGGATGATTTGTAACGCTTACCAAACTCGAAGTTATAACTCAGCTTGATAACCGCCATCTGTCCTATTTCTTTCGCATGACTCCACGAGGTATAGGGCGCCACTTTGCTCACCCGTTCCTTGCCCGTCTTGTAGTTGTTGGTGAACGGGAACATCATCCCTGCTCCTAATTGCAGCCGCTTGTGGGTATAAGTGGCTAAAACAGCAGCCTGGTTTTCACCCTTATAAATCGTTTCGCCCATCAGCTCGTTCGCCCTTTTACTGAATTGTCCCAACAGAGAGAACTGCTTATAATTGAACACGGCACCCAGGTTGTAATAGAAATCATTATACGTATGGGTATAGGTATTGCCGTTAGACCAGTAACGTGTAAATCCACCATCTATACTCAGCGTCAGGAAATTCTTCAGACTACCAATGTTCAGTCCGCGGAATGTGAAAGAAGGGCCAAAGCGCAGAAACTGTGCAGAACGCTGGTTCTCGTTCATCGAAACCAACTTGTCTCCCTCGGCAAACACACTCTCCATGATGATATTCTTGTGATAGCCATGTGTCACATTCAGCATGAAGACGAACTTCTTCTTCATATAGGAATAGTTCAACGTATTGTTGAAAACGCTGTAAGTCTCCAATGCCGGGTTACCGCGTACTATCTGGATGGTATCTATCGCCTGCTCCACATTGGTCAATGCACTGAGCGAAGGAATCTTGGGTTCGACATTGAACCGATAGTTGATGTTGCCGTTCTTGTGCGGAGAGAAGTTCAGACGGACAGTGGGAGTAAAGGTATAGTAGGTATGTTCCTCCCCTCCTTCCTTGAAATAAGAGCGGGTCAGTCCGGCACTCACACCATAGCTCACTTTCCTGATATTACCCTGCACCTCGGCAAACGCCGCTGTCTTTGCCTGGTTCATTTCCGATACGACGGGTGAAGAGCCTGCATACTCGTTCCTGGCATACATCTGGTAGTGGCGCAATCCGGCGCTGAATACGAGGAACTTGAAACGCTTGTCGTAGATGGCTTCACCGATAATGGAACGCTTATTCCCCGTCACATCTGTTTCAATCATCGCCAGGTCTTCGGCTTGAGGCGTATATTCGTGGTAGAGCCTATTATTGTCGGTGTGCATCAGCGTACCGGTCACGCTCATCGTAAGCATCTGATTCTTCGGTAATGTACGCTGGTAATAAAGGTCGAGCGAAGGAGTGTAGCTGGACTGCTTGTTCTTCAGTCTGGAGAAGATATAGTTATCGGCATCCGCAGCATCATACAACTTGTTCGACTGGTTCAGGCAAGGGGCATCATAGACACTGTTGCGGAACACGACGTTGAATACGTACTTATCCTGCTCCGTCAGATTGTAAGAGAGGTCGATATTGTGGGTAAAGTGCTTGTTTTGGTCGTGAAGCCCCTCCTGCACACGATGTATCGTCTTATTTTCCAACACATATGTCTCGTCTATATCCGTATATGTTTTTTTGAAGTTACGGGCAGACAAGTTATAGAACAATCCCCATTGTGACTTGTTATGATTGAACTTTGCCACCACATTGTCCTCGCTAAACAACATGTGGGGAGCATTAGTGGCTTGTATATTGACCAGTCCACCCGTTTCGCGGCGGCGGACAATGATGTCCACCACAGCGCCCAGGCTGCTGTCGCCATAGCGCTCTCCCGGATTTTCGATGAATTCTATTCTTACAATCTCCTTGGGCAGGAGGGCTGCCACTTCGGTGGAGGTAGCCACAATACCGTTGATACGTGTCTGTACGCTGCCGCCATTGGCTTCCAGGCCTTTACCAAGAGCATCCACCTTCAAGTGCGGAATGGCAAGGTTCAGCATCAGGTCGTAGGGATTATAGGAATTCTTCATGGCAGTAGCGGTGGGTACTACAACCATGCGGTCTACCTTCTGCGTGATATTGCTGCCCGATATTACCACCTCGTCCAGTGCTACCGACTGTTCTTTCAAGATAATGTCTCCCATCTGCACAGTGCCTTGGGGAGTCCTGATGACAATCTGTTCGCCGACGTAACCGATATAAGAGAGTCTTAACAGGAAATCCGAACCGGCAGTGGCTCTCAAAGCAAATTTACCTTTGCCATCAGTGGTGCTTTCCGTAACGAATGAAGAGTCGGGCAAGGAAATCAGGGCTACATTGACAAATTCCACCGGACGGTTCTGTTCATCTACAATTGTACCGTTTACTTTCACTGTTTGTGCCGCTGCGGCAAAGCTACCCAACAGGCATACGATAGCTATAACAAGAATCTTTTTCATAAATGCCGGTGTTTAGAGTTTGTCTTTTAAAGCTGACTCGATGATTGCCTTTATCTCTTCTGACGAAAGAGTTTCTTTATTGGTCCACTCCTTGTCTCTCTCCTCCGAGATATCCAATACGGAATCGCAATGTTCCGACATCAGCAGAAAGAGCATTTTCTCTGAAGTTTCGCCCGACGCGCTTATTACCTCATAGTGCACTTCGGCATACTTGCAAAATTTGCCGTCTACGTTACGACCACATTTACGCTCCAGGTATCCGTAACGGAATTTCTCACCTTCGCCTAACTGCGACTTAACATATTCCTTAGTTGCCGACTTTATTTTATATGGTCGCTTCCGGGGAAGTAACATGAAGTAAGAGATACAAGTGCGAAACACGCTGCGATTGCCATTGTTTGTTCTGAATGTACTTTTCATAAGACTTTCTGTTTTTTGATTTGATGCAAAGTTAAGGCAAGAAGTCTCTTAACTCCTACTAAATCGCACTATTAAAAGTCTTAATACTTAGCACATAAAGCACTGATTATCAACAATGACATATTATAAAAGTCTTAATCCGGCCTCTTCCGGTCTAAATGCCTCTTATGCACTCCACAATATCCTGTTTTTCGCCTGCATTTATCTTCTTTCGGATGGAAGTCTTACGCACGTAGATGGTTGCACTTGTCTGTTGGGTGACCACACCGATTTCTTTCGTGGAGAAACCGGCACAGAGCAGACAGCATATCTGCACTTCCTTATCAGACAATACCTGTCCGAACTTTTCCATCATGCGGGAATAAAAGCCATCGTATAGTTTATCAATTACCGGATAAAGGTCTGCCCAGGCAAGAAGTCCTTCCACCGGAATCTCCTTATTGCCGATGCCCGAAATAAGTTTCAGCAACGCCTGGTTCTGTGAGGTAGGCGTATTGGCAACAAGCCGTATGATACCCAGCTGCTGAAGAAGCAGCTTCTTGAAGAAAGCACCGCTATTCTCTTCCTGATTGTCCGATACCTTCTGGGCATCTTCCAGCAGGCGGGTCAGTGCATCAATACGTTCCTCGGCTTCGGCAAGGCGCTTCCGTCTGTTACGGATATAAAAGGTAAGGGAAACAAGTACCCCGACAAACACAACAACAACCAGCATCGAATACATCCGTGTCTTCTGCCGTTTGATTATCAACTCATAGTTCAACTGTTGAAGCTTGTTCCTGGTCACCAGCTGTTGCTCTATCACGCTATTCTGGTCCCTCATCTCATTCCTGACAGAATCAGCAAACCTACCGAAAGTGACAATGTCCAAAGGTGCCCCGGAAGTATAGTCCAGAATTGTTTTCAACTGTGCCAGCGCACTGCGTACAGAAAAGCCCTCGGCTCTCTTTTCTTCCTGCTTCAATTCATTGTTCCACGCCTGCTCCCAATAGTAACGGGCAGAATCCAACTGATGAAGGTTCAGGAAGTTTTCAGCAAAGATTACCTGCAGAATGGGATAGTTGTCGGTCATAGGCATCAGCCGTCTAACCCGGTGAAGCAGTTCATTGGACTTGGTATATTCATGGCTGTTGGCAAGAAAAGCGGCATAATTCCTCAGATAGTGACAGGCCGAAGCTGTATCGGCTGCCGCCAATGCCATGTCAATACTCTGTTCCAGGTAATCCGAAGAAGAAGGGTGGTTGGCAAGCGCCATATTGAGTCCCAGGTCATAGAGTATGGAGCAATGTTCCCGGACAGATAGCTTATCAGCATATTGCAATATCTTTTCCATCAACTCTATCGCCTGGGAGTGGTCATTTCTCAGATAAGCTATCTCTGCCTTTCCCCGATAAAAAAGAAGAAGCCAGAAGGTGTCTTTCCGGGCTATGGCATAGTCCAAGCCATTCTCAATCGCTTCATCCATGCGTTCCTCCTGCTTCATCCATTTATAATAGGAGGCTTCAAGCAGGTAGCCATCAAGCATACGGGAAGAGTCTTTCCGCTCACGATAGTAGTGTATCGCTTCAGGAAGCAGCGAATCTTCCGCCAATGACATACCCATACGGTAGCGGGCCTGCGCACAGTTCCAAACGAACTGCATCCACTCCGCTTCTGAAAACCCGACATCCTTTTCTATGGAATTAAGCAACTTCAGCGCACTGTCCGGACGGCTCTGCAACAAAGAGTCGGTCTGCGCCAAAAGTTTTTTGTTGCCATGACAGTCATTACAGCCTACAAAGCACATAATGCCTAAAAGCATAATACAGATGTATAGTATGTTTCTCATCTTCTCCATTGTATATATTTGCAGTGAGTAAAGTTGAGAAAAAAAACGGCAGACTCCAAACTATATATACTGTAAATAATAACTCCCTTAAATAAAAAGCCTTGTAACCCACAGGCAAGAACAACAAAGGGACGCTGCATCACGCGGCGTCCCTTCTATTTTAGTTAGTTTTTATAAGATTTTGAGAGAATTGAAACTTCACAGCCTCAAGTTGTTTTAATAAAGCACACTAACTATTATTATGTTTAAAGCAAATGAAAATGTTATTTTAAAAGCAAATGAAAATATCTATTCCTTGATTTCCAGCTCCTTGTTCACCCGGCGCAGGCTGTCCATCACCTGCTTCTCATGAGACACGGGCACATCTCCCGAAAGAGCTACCGACGGTGCGGAAATCTGTTTACCGATAGTATCGGTTGCGGCTACTTCCTCTACATCCGAAAAGAATGAATGCTGCATCACATTTCCCAGCGAAAGAACCACTGCCACTACTGCGGCGGCTTTGAACAGCGGCATGAAGCGTGCGGCCAGTGTCAGGCGCTTTGCCTTGACCACCGGAACTTCCACTTCGGCAAGCACCCGGGCATCAAAATCCTCACCCAGATGCACTTCCTGCTGAAGCTGCTGATATACGAACAAATCCTTGTAGCGAAGCAAGTGCTTGGGCACATCGCTTCCGCTAAAGAAAGCACGCAATTCAGCCTCATCTTCCAAAGAAGTTTCGCACTGCCAGTAGCGCTCCAAGAGTTGTTCTATATATTTAGAGTCCATAACCTTCTATATCAATAAACGTTTGTTTCACTTTTTGCCGCGCCCTGAAGAGGTTCACTTTTACCTGCTCCTCGGTCAAGTTCAGGACTGCTGCTATTTCTTTATAGCTTTTACCTTCCACATCCCTAAGCTGCATAATCAGCCGCTGCTTTTCGGGAAGTCTGTTCATCAGCCGGTGTATCAACGCCATCCGTTCCTTGTTCACCAGCTTCTCGTAAGGGCCCGATGCATCGGAGGCCTGCTCCATTTCGGGGGTCAGCTCCACGGTACGGGAGTCTTTTCGCTCGCTACGGTCTATCGCCAGATTTCTTGCCACTGTCAGGCAATAGGCCTCAATAGAACCAAACTGCGACCACTCGTCACGCTTGTTCCAAACCCTTATCAGCGTTTCCTGCACGACATCCTCTGCCTCTGCCCTATCAAACGTAATTCTCAAGGCTAACCGAAAAAGCTTATCCTTCAGCGGGAGAATGTCA
>ERZ1504711.240-NODE-240-length-16081-cov-4.114813_pt1 | contig 16081 bp, 9 predicted proteins | sample MGYA00571816_ERZ1504711 | MGnify/ENA primary metagenome ERZ1504711 (study PRJEB39906, sample SAMEA3182046) | gut metagenome | biome: human; feature: gut; material: Stool; isolation source: human stools | place: Canada | collected 2011-11-15 ...
TGTCGTTGACGACAGCCGAAGGCATGTAAAACTTTCCCTTTTGGGTGGTTTGGAATACATCCACGATGTCTCGGTCTTGTATGAACGAGGCAGACACGTTCACCTCCTTTTTCATCTTTTTAATGAGTGGGCCATAGAGGTCTTGCAGGGTCAGGACTTTGGCCATGGGAGCGTACATATCCGGATATAGATGGTAGTCACGGGCTGTGGTATAAATAGGGACTGATGAATCTATGACGGGTATATATACAGAATCGCCGTAGTCTGTTTCCTCCAAGAGCGAATAAGTCTGGTGCACGCTGCCGCTGAGTGTCTGAATCTTTTCCGGAAGGAACTCAAACTGTGTGTGCTCCAGTCCGGCCATCATACGCCAGTCATGCCTTCTCCATCCTTGTACCATCATGAGCAGGTCGAGGGCATGGCGGTGCAGGCTGTCGTCTGCCTCGAAGTACCATCCGGGGTTTTCCACGAAACCTTTAATCTCGCTGGCCAACAGCATTTCAGTGAGCATCGTACCGTTGTCGTAAGTCGTTTCGTCCGTGGCATGGTCGCGTACGGCGAGGGATACGTCCGCGTCATGGTATCGGAGCAGTTTCATCCGTAGTTCAATGGGTTCGAATGGGGCATATTCCTGTTTTATGCCTTCTACGGTAATGAGCGGTTGGTCATAGTCGTGATGGTTGACGAAAAAGAGGCGGTCGGCATAAATCCGTCCTTCGCCATTGAAGACTGTGATTTGGTTCACCCCCGTGGGAAGCGAAGCCCAAAAGATGTCCACGGTGTCCTTTCTCATGTCGGCAGGTGAAAGTTTCCTGAAAGCCTTGCTCACGCCATTGCACTGTATGTGTATCCCCAATTCCTCCTTACTTTCGGTAGTACCTTGTATAATCATCCTCAGTACGCTGTCTTTCCTCTCCACATGCAGGGCATATCCTTCCTTTTCCACTTCCGGTAACTTCACTTCATAGTCGTAGCCTTGGTAGTGCAGTCTGGCTTTGTAGGTATCGTCCGGTTTCATGTCTGTTAGGGTGAACACGCCTCTTCCCCGGTTCAATGTCCGTGTCCGGGCAACTTCCTTTCCATCGCTATCGATGATGGAAAGTTCTGCATCTAAATGTTTTCCTTCCTCATCGTTGATTTCAAATGCCACGTGTCCGTCTGTACCTTCAATCAGATGCCCTCCCTCGGGATAGAAACGTAGGTCTATTTCGGGCTTCCCTTTCCGCGCCTTGTAGTACCTTCGCATGGGGCGCAGGGTCATGTCCTTGGCATAATGCCCGGTTTCTTTGGGTTGGTCGAATACGGGGAATACGCGCGAATACAGCTTGTCATAATCCCGGAAGAAATCTTTGGCCATCTGTTTGTTGTAGAACATATCCTCCGTATATTTTGAATGCGGATGCTCGTGTCGTCCGAAGTTGAGCATCCACCGGGTGTATGCCCTTAGTTCGTAGTATCCGGCATAGAGCGAGTCGGTCAGGGTGAACGCCCCGTGTGCCGTTCCGTCCTCCATCTTCAGTTGCTGCCGTTCCACGAGATAGCCGTCCGGCGTGAGCAGTTCCACATACATGATTTTGCTCAGGTCGGTGAGCCACCCCTTGTCGCTCCGTGTGACGTATGCCTTATACCAGATAGTATCTCCCACGAAGTAGCAGGTGTTGTCGATATGCAGGTACACTTTTTCCTGCGGCAGGCCGGTGCCGAATCGTTCCACGCGGGCGGCGAGGGTATCAATTATAGACTTGTTCTTTGTCGTTTTTGCATATCCATTCATTCTAATTATACTAATGGATACAATAGCAATAATTAATATTTTTTTCATTTTAAGTGATAGGATGTAAGGCGAAAACTCCTATTAAGGGACTTTTCGCCTTTTATTAGTTTCTGTTTTAGATGACCCAGGGGGGAATTGTCGTATGTAAATCAACTGTTTTAGTCTCTCCATCCCATTCTGCTCCAATTGTGAATGTTATTACATGGTATCCGTTCATTACAGAACCTATTGCTTCCACAGTTTCATTGGTTAGGGGGGCATTAGATGGTGGCGAATTAAATTCAGCTTCATATGTGTAGTCTATACCAGAATCCGTTGTATCAGTTTTTATAGATAGGTCTATAAAATATGTACCAGGATATGTTTCTATCAGATAGCCATGGTAAAACGAAAAGGATGTCCTGAATATATAACTTTCTGTCTTTATTGATCCACTTCTTGCTAAACTTTTTTTCACGGCCTTTTTACTCCATTCCATTTGTTCTTCGATTTCCTCGTCTTGCGAGCAACTCCAAAGAACCATTGCGCCGAATACGGCTATCATGCCGAAGGCTTTTATTAATATACTTTTTCTCATTGTTCTAAAATTTTAATTTATGTTTTTTGTTCGCTGTGCAGTCGTTCTCATTCTGAGGACGGGTCTGCTTGTTGTTTTTAGATTATTACATTGGCTCAGGTATTAAAGTTAATGATTCCGTTTATTATCTCCATATTTGTCTCTCGTTTTCATACGTGAATATTCTCTCCTCCGTACCTTTATCGTGGTTATGCAACCAAAACAACGCGTGAAGCGGGGCATTGGAAAATACTAATTCCGATTCCAAATTGCCTTTTTGTTTTCCCAATGAGATCCAACCGTTGTGGCTCCAATAGAATAGTTCATAAGTTTCTCCCTCACGGATAAAGTTGTCGTCATTGCGAGGAAGGAATACTATACATGAGAGGTTGACAGGTTGGGAGTATTCCCATCCATACCAGATATTTTCAGTACCTTCTGCTTCATAATAAGTGAGTACATCTCCGTCTGTCAGGGTTTTCATATCATGTTCAGATGGTGTGGTACTGTTGTTCATGAAGCGGATAGGATATAACGTATCGCCTTTTTCATCGAAGGTATATAATTCGGCCATATTTCCCCTTGAACCGTTAGGAGATAAATAGCGGAAATATTTAAATTTGCTTTTATTTGGCGTTTTGATTATCTGGAAGTGGTTGTCTTCCAGAAGAGGAATAGTGTACAGGGTCAGTGAATCACTGAAATCTTTCCGGTTGGCCACTTGAAATTTCCCTCCAACTATGTCTCGAAGAAAAACGTTTGTCCTTATATTCCGATATTTCCGTTTAACTTTTATCGTAGTTTTTTTTGTATCATCGGCCTTTAGTAATACTTTTTCCCCTTTGTTGTTCAACAGAAAGGCATCTCCGGCCGGAATGATTTTGTCTTCAATATAATATACGGGCAAGTAAACAATATCCCGTCCCATGTCGGTAAATAATGTCTTTCCTCTTGAAATCTTGGACCAGTGTACGATTTTCCACGTATGGTTGTCAAATACAGCCAAGTAAACATAGTCACTGTGCCTGTTGGTTTCCATGGGATATAGATTGACTTCTACATCCGATGTCTCAATGTATTGGTTTGTCACATCGACAAGGTATGGTGTGTTGAATACGGATGGAAGGGATTCTTTTCCTTTGTTTTTCATGAAAAGAGAAGTTTCCTGCTTTTCAAAGGTTCCCCTGAAAACTTTTGGGAGGCGGTCTTCCTTACGTTTCATGAAATGGCATCCTACGGGTTGTCCCATTTCGAAAGGTATGGCTGTTTCGTTATTAATAAAGAATACACACCATTCATGCCCCATGGCACGGTTGCCCCATTGAGGAGTGAAATCGACCGTGGCAGGGATGCCTTGTGCACGGAATGAAGCTACGTTCAGATGGGCATATTCTCGGCATATAGCCGCTTTGATATGTTTGAGCTGTCGGAGAGGAAAGTCTGGTAATTCCCTGTTTGCATAATAAATCCAAGGTTGCATCCCGAGGAATGTGGCGTGGGCTATTCCATAAACAAAGTTAGAATTGAAAGTATTCCGTTCATAGTCTTCTTCCTCTTCTTGGGGCAATGGGTATTTCCCTCTCCACAAGCTCAACCCTTCGTGCCCTATCCGATATGGCAGGACATAGCGAAGGAACATTTCGAAGCTGTATTGCCGGTTCCAGTTCCGGTGCCATACGGCAAAGGCACTGTCTATGTGGGCTATCAGGAAATCGGCTTTGACATGTTCGATGTCGAACAACGGGACGGCCATGCAACTGTCCAGGGCTTGGCCTGTTTGTCCGAGGATGGAATCATACTGGCGGTTCCAGTAGGCGCGGTCGCCTTTTCCGTGGCGGAACACGCTGTCCATGGCAAGATAGTATTTTTCCACGGCGTCGCCCCCGAAACAGTAATGGGCATCCATGTTTTCTATCAGGAAACGAGCGGCTTGCTGTTTTAAAGTATCATTTTGGTAATGCAGCAAGACGGCTTCCAATTCTTTTCGGTTATCTCCGGCTTGTGAGAGGGAGCGGTCGAGGGCAGATTCTTTACATGAACTTGTAAAGCCTGTTGCCATACATAGAAGTGCGAAGAGATACAAGAGCTTCTTCATCATTTTTTGTGAATTTCATGTTCTTTTGAGCAAAGTAAGAAAAGATTTGAAGAACAGAATAGGATAAATTAAAACAAATTATGGGACGTTTTTTAACATCCGTTGTTTTTGAGGCTTGATTTCCTTTTTTATCCTTTCTACGTCGTATGAGGGGATTTTTACTTTCTTTTGTTGGATGATTTGTGCAATGGAATCGGCACGGATGGTGTCCCCGATGTTCCGATAAGCATAATATAAGCCTTCCAACGGAGCAAACCTTACGGGGCACATGTAAGCTGCCCTTTGGTAGTGGCAGATGGCTTCCTCGTACTTTCGGAGTTCTCGGCAAATGTCCCCGGTTAATAGTTCCAGATTGTATTTGCTCCATTGTTTCCGGCAGGCTTGAGCGGTATGCCAGGCCTTTTCCGTATGTCCGGCTTGAAATAGTTCCGCCGTATAATTGTATAGAAATTCCGGATTATGAGAGAAATGCGTGTACAGTCGGGCATACTGTGGCATCATTTCCTGTCCTTTTCCTTTGAGGGTTTCTCGGGCAGCATGTCCCCACTCCTTTTCCCACGGAATTTCCCGGGCAAGGTGTATCCATAAACCTATTCCGAAGGATGCGAGGAAAAGGACGGCCAAAGCCTTCAGGAGTTTGGGGAGTAGCAGGAGCTTGAAATGCCCCATTCCGACTATGACTGCACAGTATCCTATGATAACCCACGTTATGGGATATTTGAGGGGATAGGAGAACAGGGCGAACAGCAATAGGGAAATGAGTGTGTAGGTACCCGTCTGTGAGGGTATATCCTTCCTTTTTCGTAAGATGTGCCATGTCCCCATCCATAAAAAGAGTAGGACTAAAGGAACGGCGATGCCGTATTCCACCCATAGGTAAGCAAATTCGTTCAGCGGATGTCCCGTTTCGTCGGCCAACATCGTAGCCGGGCTTTCGGGGTGCTGCCGGAAGAAATCCGCTTGACGGTTCATATATTCCCGATTGAAGCCTCCGGTGCCATGTCCCGTCCAAGGGCTTTCGCGGATAAGTTCCCACGTCCGTTCCAGAATGAACATGCGCCCCGAAGTGGAACCTGATTTGAAAAACAAGGCGAAGCAACCGGCGAGAGTGATGACCGGAATGATAATTTTCCATCCCAGACGCGTGGAACATTTACCGGAACTACTTATTCCCATAAGGACATACGCCGCAAGGCACAGTATGCCGGTACGTGAATGGGTGAGCAGTAGGGTTACGGTCGCAAGTAGAATAACGGTCATGTATATGACTTTTTTGCCTTTGTCGGCTGGACGTTGCAGGACTATGCCCAAGGGGAAAGGAAGGAGGTAGCAAAGGAATAGTGCCAGTCCGGCCGGATTGTCGAATGTACCGGCTATGCCGAGCTGCCATGTGGCCGGGTATTTGAATAGGGAAACAAGAGCATAAAGGCTTTCCAATGCGATGGCCATGGCGGTTGCTTCGCTCCATGCTTCGAAATGGCAGAAGCCGGTCGGTCTTTTCCGTTTTATCCCATAATAGATGGCGGTACATACGGCAAGCAGTCCTGCCATGAAGAGAGTGCACAACCATTTGGGAGTATTGCATAGGTCGTAGAACAGGGTCATGGAGGGAAATGCGCAAGCGAAAAGCAATCCTCCGTATAACAGGATATAAACGTTTTTCATCACCATACGTTTCATGGATTTGATACTTTATGCACAAAGGTAAGGATTTGCATGGGAAGAAGATATGACGTTTTCTAACAAAAACAGGGATAATTATCTCTTTTGCTGTTAAAAAGTAGCCGGATAAGCCTTCGGGCTGACAAACAGGTTCGAACTTCAGGCTGGTTTTGCAAGGATGTTTTGCATAAATATACGTGTGTCAGGTGCCTTTTTGCATAAACGCTGCATATCGGTACGCCGTTCGCAGCCGGGTAAAAAATCAATCTCATGAGATTGGGATTTTTATACGAGCATGCCATTGGCATGTTGTCCGCATGTCGTGGCAGCGGTTCCTTTTTTCCGTGTGGAAAATCGGCCTTCAACGGGAGCGGAATGTGCAGAAAGGGGCGTTCGCGGATTTATTTGGAGGTTTTCCGATGACATGAAGAATCGTGCAAAGCGAAAGCAGAAACGGGCTTTTAAGAAACACGGACGGCGGACCGTGCGGAGCAAATGAGGCGGACGGTGGCAAAATGACGGGAATGGGCGCGCCGGACCGACTTTTTGATTTTACAGGAACCGGCATGGCTGCGATATTTTCCGTCCCGACCGGATTCGGGGCGGAATATGCGCTTCCCGGGGCATTACGGAATACAAAAAGTCAGAAGGAACATTTTGTCATTGCTCCTGTCTTCCGTTTAAAATTCGTAACTTTGCACGAAGTTATATGAGAGAGCAGACACATGAATAATCTATACGAAGAGCGGTTGGGTACTGACCGCATGCTGCCGTTGGTGTTCCGGATGGCCCTTCCGGCAGTGGCCGCACAAATCGTCAACTTGCTTTATAACATCGTGGACCGTATTTACATCGGCCATATTCCCGGTATCGGTACCGACGCGTTGGCCGGTATCGGAGTGACCAGTTCGGTCATCATCCTGATTTCCGCTTTCTCCTCTATCGTGGGGGCGGGAGGTGCACCTTTGGCTGCCATCGCGTTGGGGCAGGGCGACCGGGAGCGGGCCGGCAAGATATTGGGGAACGGGCTGGTATTGCTCCTGCTTTTCACCGTCCTGACATCGGCCACGGCCTACCTGTCCATGCGTCCCTTGCTGATGGCTATCGGGGCATCGGAACATACGATAGGCTATGCGATGGATTATTTGTCGGTGTATTTGTTGGGGACGTTGTTCGTGGAGGTTTCGGTGGGGCTGAACACTTTCATCAATACGCAGGGAAGGCCGGGCATAGCCATGTGCTCGGTCATCATCGGCGCGCTGCTGAACATCGGTCTCGATCCGCTGTTCATTTTCGTGTTCGGCATGGGCGTGAAAGGGGCGGCTTTGGCCACCATCTTCTCGCAGGCTTGCAGTGCCTGGTGGGTGTTGCATTTCCTGACCTCGCGCAAGGCCACGTTGAGAATCGAGCGGAGGTATATGCGTCCCGACAGGAGAATCATCGGTGCCACGTTGGCCTTGGGCGTGTCCCCGTTCATCATGGCCAGTACGGAAAGTCTGGTGGGTTTCGTGCTGAACAGCGGCTTGAAAGTGTATGGCGACATCTATATCAGCGCGTTGGCCATCATGCAAAGTGCGATGTTGGCCGTCAGCGTGCCGCTGACAGGGTTCGCACAAGGTTTTATTCCCATCGTGAGTTACAACTACGGCCACGGGAACCGTGAGCGGGTGAAGGACTGCTTTAAAATCGTGGTCCGGGTGATGTTCTCCTTCAACCTGCTGCTTGTCCTTTTTATGATTTTGTTTCCCGGACTGGTCGCTTCGGCTTTTACGTCCGACGAACGTCTGATAGCCACCGTGGAGCATACCTTGCCCGTGTTCTTGGCTGGTATGACGATTTTCGGCCTGCAACGGGCTTGCCAAAATATGTTTGTCGCGCTCGGTCAGGCTAAGGTGTCCGTTTTCATCGCCTTGTTGCGCAAAGTGATATTGTTGGTGCCGTTGGCTCTGCTGTTGCCGCGCTGGATGGGGGTTATGGGCGTGTACGCTGCCGAGGGTGTTTCCGATGCCGCCGCAGCCGTTTGCTGTACCTTGATTTTCATTTGGCAATTCCCGAGAATCCTGCGTAAAATGGCAAGGTGAATCATTGTCGACGGAAGTCTTGTACATATAGTCCTATCTTTTGTGTGGTTTTGTCCTATAAAGGAAAAATGGAAAACCGTATCTTTGCCGCATGACAACAAGCGAAAGATATATGGATATAGAGGTATCTGCAAACCCGAGGCCGAGTTTTTGGAAGTCGGGCTTTTCCAAGTTTAGTGCAGCATTGTGTTTTTTTATTTCTGTCGGCTCTGTGGCTATGGTCGCGGCGGCGGACGACGGGAATGTCATGTTGGAGAACGGAGTGTATTGCCGTACGGCGGACGGGCGAATGCGTGTGGAGTTCGTGAGTCCGGACATCGTGAGGGTACGTTATACGCGTGAAGCCGATTTTTTGGGGAACGGTACGATAGTATGCGTGGAGCGGACGGAAAACAAGGTTCCTTTTCAGGTAGCTTCGGTGTCAGGGGGGCTTTCTTTGCAGTCGGACAGCCTGGAAGTGCGGGTGGATTTGAACACTTGTGCCCTTACTTATAAGGATGCCCGCACGGGAAAGGTTTTGCTTTCCGAGCGTCAGGACATGCCGCACGAGGCGGAGAAGACGTATATGGAAAACGTTGTTTACGACCCGGATAGCAGGCGAATCGAGAAAACGGCCGACGGAGAGAAGGAAGTGATGGACGTGCTTCGCCGCGACACGGTGGGGTGGACTTGGAAGTTCAGGAATCATTTCTGTTGGTCGGAAGGCGAGGCGCTTTACGGTTTGGGATGCCACATGGAAGATTTCCTCGACTTGCGGGGCAAGACGATGTACCTGTGCCAGCATAACCTGAAAGAGATGGTACCGGTGTTGAACTCCACGGCCGGTTACGGCCTATTGTTCGATGCGGGCTGCGGGATGAAGTTCCAAGACGGGCCGGAAGGCGGTTTCATGGAATTGGAAGCCGCCAAGGAGGTGGATTATTATTTCATGAAAGGATCTACGATGGATCGCGTCGTGGCCCAGTATCGCAAGTTGACGGGACAATCTCCGATGATGCCCCGGTATATTTTCGGTTACATCCAGTCTAAGGAACGCTATACCCATTCGAAGGAGCTTGTGGACGTCGTGCAGGAATACCGCAGGCGGCAGGTGCCTTTGGATGTCATCGTGCAGGATTGGAACTATTGGCCCGCAGGACAGTGGGGGTACATGAAGATGGACCGCCGCTACTATCCCGACCCGCGTGCGTTGGCAGATTCCATACATGCGTGGGATGCCAAGCTGATGGTGTCCATTTGGCCCAACCCGACGAACTGCCCCCAGACGAAAGACTTTGAGAGGCGTGGCTTTATGTTGCCCCGTTCTGTGTATGACGCTTTCAATCCCCTGGCCCGGGCGCGCTATTGGGAATATGCTGACGGGGAATTCTTCGGCAACGGTTTCGATGCTTGGTGGTGCGACTGCACGGAACCGTTGGATGCGGATTGGAGACCGATGTCCGAAGGATACGGTTGGGACAGCCATGAAGAACGGTGGAAAGGGAATCTGGCTTTGCTGGACGGTGTGTTGGGGGCTGAGCGGAGCAGCCTTTTCTCGTTGTATCATTCCAAGGGGCTGTACGAAAACCAGCGTGCCACGACCGACCGCAAGCGAGTGGTGAACCTGACGCGTTCCAGTTATGCGGGACAACAGCGTTATTCTACCATCACGTGGAACGGTGATACGCATGCTTCGTGGAAGTCGTTCGCCCAGCAAATTCCGCAGGGGTTGAATTTCATGGCTACGGGCTGTCCTTATTGGACGGTGGATATCGGTTCGTTTTTCACGCGGAAAGGGCGCGAATGGTTTCGTGCGGGAGATTTCGATGCCGGCGTGGACGATATGGGTTACCGGGAATATTACGTGCGGATGCTGCAATACGGGGCATTTTTGCCTCTGTTCCGCAGCCATGGCACGGACACTCCGCGTGAGATTTGGCGGTTCGGCCGGCCGGGCGAGCCTTTTTATGACAGTATCCTGCGCATGATTCGTTTACGTTACCGCCTGATACCTTATATATATTCTTTGGCCGGGAAGGTCACGCAAGAAAGCTATACCATGAGCCGGTTGTTGGCTTTCGATTTTGCGGACGACGCCCGTGTGCACGACATCAAAGACGAATTCATGTTTGGTCCGGCTTTTCTGGTGTGTCCCGTGACCCGTCCGATGTACTATGATAAAGGTTCCGTGGCTTTGCAGGGTGTGGAAAAGACACGGACCGTATATTTGCCGGAAGGTACGGACTGGGTGGATTTCTGGAGTGGGAAAAAGTACCGGGGCGGCCGGGATGTCAAGGCGGATGCGCCAATCGACAAGATTCCCTTGTTCGTGCGCCAGGGTTCCATCGTTCCGATGGGGCCGGTTGTGCAGCATACGGAAGAGTTGTCGGGAAAAGAACTTACCATCGTGGTCTATCCCGGACGGGATGCCATTTTCACCCTGTATGAGGACGAAGGCGACAATTACGGTTACGAACAGGGGCGTTTCTCGACCATCCGGATGGAATGGGACGATAGCCGGGGTGTATTGTCCGTCGGGCAGCGCGAAGGTTCGTTTCCCAGTATGGAGGAGTCCCGCAAGTTCCGCGTGGTCTTGGGCGGCAGTGCGGACGAGGTGTTCCGTGAAGGGGCGGGCGTAGAAGTCCGTTACGACGGGGCGGCCACGGAATGCCGCTTGTGAAGTGGGGGAATGGCGGAAAGCAATTATTCAAAACATTAATCATATCATTCTGATGGAAACTTCGAAAGCCCGCATCCCTTATCTTGATTTCTTGAAGTTTTTTGCCATTGGCAGTGTCTTGTTGGGGCATTCTGTGGAACAACTCACGGGGAATGACTATTGGGATAACCCTATTTGGAGTTTTATTTATACTTACCACATGCCGCTGTTCATGTTGCTGTGCGGTTATTTCTTCGGTTCTTCGTTGAAGCTCACTTTTGGAGAACTGTTGAAAAAGAAGTTCGTGCAGTTGCTCTTGCCCTCGGTGACGGCTTTTGTCATAGTGTGGACGGCGGTGTCCGTCATGGGGCATAACCCGTGGCCGGCCCTGTTCACTCCCGATTGGATGGGGTTTATGAACACGGTGTGGTTCTTGAAATGTGTGTTTTTGTGTTATTTGGTGGGATTCTTGTCCATCCGCTTGTTCCGGAATGTTTGGCTGGCAGCCCTCGTGACTGTCGTGTTGTCCGGCATTTTGCCCTATGGCGGCGTGGCGAACTTCAACTTTATGCTTCCCATGTTTTGGGTGGGATATGCTTGTAAGCTGAATCAATCCCTTTTGGACCGCCACCGCAAATGGTTTTTAGGGATTTCCCTTGTGGCTTTTGGTGTTATGCTGCCATTTTGGTCCGGGAGGCTTACGGTGTATATGGTTCCCACTCAGGTGTTGGACTGGGGGACGTTCACGTGGGACGTGCAGAACCTTTCTGTGGTGCTCTATCGTCTGGCGATAGGCGTTGCAGGCAGCATGTCGTTTTTCCTGTTGTCTCCCTACGTTTACCGCCTTATTGAGGGTAAAGGAATCGCAACGGCATTGAATGGCATAGGACGGTCTACTTTGGGCATTTATTGGTTGCAGACTTTTTTGTTGGAATACCTGTTCAACAGTCTGGGATTTTATGTACCCATGATTTGGACGTTTGTCCTGCCGCCATGTCTGGCCTTGGTCGAACTGGTGGTTTGTTACCGTTTGGTGCTGCTGTTCAAAAAGAATGTCTATATTCGTTTGTTCGTGTTGGGTGAAAGGTAGTTTTCCGGGGGCTCTCTCGCCTTTGCGAAAGCCAATGCGTACGGAGGGATGGAAATGTCACGCCAAGTTGTTTTTGCATGGCATGGAAAGAGAATCGTGATAAAAAAGTTTTTTATCCTATCTTTTTGGTGGTTTTGTCCTATTATGATGGGTGGAAAGGGCGTATCTTTGCAGTAGGAATAAATGATACGGGTGTATGAAGGCACATTATTGGTTTATACTTTTCCTTTGGGTAGCCGTTCGGATGGAAGCAGGCGGCAAGATGGCCGTCAGCCCTTCTGCGACGGAGATGTTGCCGTTTCCAAGCCATGACGTGGAATTGGCTTCTTCGTGGGTTAAGCAGCGGGAAGACCTGAATACCGCTTTCCTTAGGTCGTTGGAACCGGACAGGTTATTGCATAATTTCAGGGTGAACGCAGGCTTGTCTTCCGTGGCAAAGCCCTTGGAAGGCTGGGAGTCGCCCGGCGTAGGCTTGCGGGGACATTTCGTGGGACATTATCTTTCGGCTGTATCAGCCTTGGTGGAGAGATATGAAGACGCCGGGTTGGCACGGAACTTGGAGAAGGTCGTCGAGGGCATGTATGCCTGCCAGCAAGCACACGGAAACGGTTATTTAAGCGCTTTTCCCGAAACGGACATAGAGGTGTTGGAGACGCGTTTTACAGGTGTGTGGGCACCGTATTATACGCTTCACAAAATCATGCAGGGACTGTTGGACGTGTATCTCCGCACCGGCAATGAAAAGGCATACGCCATGGTGGAGGGCTTGGCCGGTTATGTGGACAGGCGCATGTCGAAACTGGATCCGGCGACTGTCGCACGCATGATGTACACGGCAGATGCCAATCCCCAGAATGAGATGGGGGGCATGAACGAAGTGTTGTACCAACTTTACTGTGTATCCGGAAAACCCCGGTATTTGGAACTGGCTTCCTTATTTGACCCCTCATGGTTTTTGGAACCCTTGGTGCGGAACGAGGACATTCTTTCCGGATTGCATGCCAATACGCACATTGCTTTGGTGAACGGTTTTGCCCGGCGGTATGAGTCCACGGGGGAGGAATGTTACGGGAAGTCCGTTGCGAACTTTTGGAATATGCTCATGCATTCCCATGCGTATGTCAACGGCACAAGCAGCGGTCCGCGCCCGAACGTCACGACCGAGACTTCGTTGACGGCAGAGCATTGGGGCGAACCTTGCCATCTGTGCAATACTTTGACCAAAGGCATTGCGGAGAGTTGCGTGACCCATAACACGCAGCGGTTGAATGCCAGTCTTTTTTCGTGGACGGGTAATCCATGTTATGCGGATGTTTACATGAACATGTTCTATAATGCGGTGCTTCCCGTGCAGAGCCGTTCCACGGGAGCTTATGTTTACCATTTGCCGTTGGGGTCACCTCGTCATAAGGCGTACATGGCGGACAACGACTTCAAGTGTTGCAGCGGGTCTTGTGCCGAAGCGTTTGCCAAATTGAACAACGGCATTTATTATCATGACGACTCGGCCGTGTATGTGAATTTATACGTGCCTTCCAAAGTGCATTGGGCTGATAAAAAGGTCGGTTTGGAACAAGCCGGGGGATTTCCGGTGGAACCGATAGTGGATTTCACCGTGTCGGTGCGCCGTCCGGTGGATTTCGTGTTGAATTTGTTCATACCCGCCTGGACGGATGGTGCAGTGGTATATGTGAACGGCGAGAAGCAGGAAATGCCGGTACGTCCGTCTTCCTTCCTGAAGCTTTCAAGGCGTTGGGCAGATGGTGACAGGGTACGGATAGAGTTTCGTTACGCATTCCGTTTGCAGTCCATGCCGGATAAGGAAAATATGTTGGCTGTGTTTTATGGCCCGATGCTGTTGGCTTTCGAGACCCGTGACGAGGTGATATTGAAAGGCAACAAAGATGAGATACTTGCAGGATTGTCGTTTGCGGATAGTGAGTCCGGACGTTTTGTCCTGAAGAACGGAGAACGCGAGTTTCGGCTTCGCCCCTTGTTTGATGTGGACAAGGAATCCTATGGGGTATATGCTACGATACGGAATTATTGAGGGGCTGCGCGACTGTGATCTGAATATAGTATGTATTTTAATGTGAAATAATTAAAAAAGAAAAAGAATGAAGACAGGAGTTTTGAAATGGGTGTGGTGCTTAGGACTGGCCGTGGGGCTTCCTTCCTGTAGTGGAGTAGAAGAACAGGAAGTGGTTTCTCCGGACAGGCACTTGGTTGTGGGCATGACAGAACTTGACAAGGGTGAGTATGGCGATGTGTCTTTCGAGGTGTATTATAACGGGGAACGGGCGTTGCCATTGGTCAATTTGGGAGTGGAAACGAACCGGCAGAAATATGCCGGCAACTTGAAATTTAAAAGCGTGTCGGAGGCGAAACCGATAACGGATGATTACCGGATGCTTACCGGAAAACGCAGTCATTGCGTGAACCATGGGACTGAAAGGGTTTATTCTTTTGAGAATGAGGACGGCAACATATTGGACGTGACCATCAGGGCGTATGATGACGGCGTGGCCTTTAAATACGGGGTGAAGTCTGTTGCGCCGGAAGAGTATGTCGTGGATGAACATACGGCATACGATGTTCCCCATGGGGTGAAACGTTGGATGCAGCAGTATACGTTGGGATATGAAGGTTTTTATCCTTTGTCCACAAATGGCAGGTTGGAGGGGCAGCCGGATGCGAATCTTTGGGGCTATCCCGGACTTGTGGAATTACGGGATTCCGTATTTATGTTGATGACGGAGGCGAATATCCGGCGGGGACATGGAGGCTCTTTCTTGTGTAATGCCGACAGTGCCGACCTTTACCGTGTGCGTCTGTTCGACAAGCAGCAGCCCATGGGAGAGACTTGGGAGTCGCCTTGGAGGGTGCTTATCATAGGGACGTTGTCGGACGTCGTGGAATCTACGTTGGTGACCGATGTCTCCGACCCTTCAACGGTGGAAGATACATCGTGGATCAAATCCGGTTCGGCTTCGTGGATATATTGGGCGTACAATCACGGAACGAGAGATTATCAGCTTCTGAAAGAATATTTTGATTTGGCGGCCGAAATGAAGTGGCCTTACAGTCTGATAGATTGGGAATGGGATCAGATGGGCAACGGCGGAAACTTGGAAGATGCCGTGAAGTATGCACACGAGCGTGGCGTGAAACCTTTGTTGTGGTACAACTCAAGCACAAACTGGTTAGGCCCAACTCCTTTGTATCGTCTGAATAAGCCGGAAGACCGTGCGAAAGAATTCGAATGGTTGAACAAGTTAGGCGTTTTTGGTATAAAAGTGGACTTCTTTTTAGGAGACAGCATTTCTTCTATGGATTATTACATCGACTTGTTGGAGGATGCGGCTAAGTATAATTTGATGGTGAATTTCCATGGTGCGACTATTCCGAGGGGATGGCAGCGGACTTATCCTAATTTGATGTCAGTGGAAGCCGTTTACGGGGCAGAGTGGTATAACAATAACGGCGTGCTGACCAATCAGGCTGCGGCACATAATGCAACCTTGCCTTTTACGAGGAATGTAGTGGGGCCGATGGATTATACTCCCGGAACTTTCTCCGATTCCCAGCATCCGCATATCACAACGTATGCCCATGAGTTGGCATTGCCTGTGATTTTCGAATCGGCTTTGCAGCACATGCCCGACAGGCCGTCGGTATATTACGGTTTGCCGGAGCAGGTAAAACAATTCTTGTCGGCGTTGCCTACGGCGTGGGATGATACGAAGCTTTTGGCCGGTTATCCCGGGACGGAAGTCGTCATGGCACGCCGTAAGGGGGATGTATGGTACATAGCGGGGATTAACGGAACGGATGAACCCCGTGTGATTGGCGTGCCGTTGGAAAACTTGGGCTTGGAGAAAAGCTGTAAGGTAACATGGTTCAAAGACGGGAGCGACGGCAAGAGTTTCGTGACGGAAGAGAGTGTGTCTTTGCCGGAGAACGGAAAAGTTGTGCAAGTAACATGTCTGCCGCGGGGCGGATTTGTAGCTGTAGTGAAGTAATAGGTGTGGACTTGTGTTTTTGTTTTAAGAGAAGACAGATATGAAAAATCACTTGTTTATAAGTGCCGGGCTTCTGTGGTCGTTGTTTTCGATGTCGGTGCATGCGGCCGGAAGCCGTGGGGACTTGTTACGGTTGGGCCTGTCTCTTATACACATCTGACGC
>ERZ1504711.294-NODE-294-length-14185-cov-6.173673_pt1 | contig 14185 bp, 10 predicted proteins | sample MGYA00571816_ERZ1504711 | MGnify/ENA primary metagenome ERZ1504711 (study PRJEB39906, sample SAMEA3182046) | gut metagenome | biome: human; feature: gut; material: Stool; isolation source: human stools | place: Canada | collected 2011-11-15 ...
GTGTTCGTGCAATATCGTCTGATTTGATCGTATTATGCGACGAAGGCCGGAATCCACATGGATTTCCGGCCTTCGTCGCATATTCCATCGCCGTTGCAACGGGGACGGTTTGCACCCGCAGCGGGCGGCGTTGCTGCGCACTCTTGCTGAAATTGCCGCCTCCTGTGGCGCTGCGGAACTCTTTCTCGGAATGCGAAAGGGTGAGTATGGTTTTTTATCGGCGCATCGGTTGCGTACCTGACAAGATTGTAATCGGTTACCCTCTTGCTCCGCGCTTGTCGTCTTGTCGAAACCCGGCTGTTTTTACCGTTTTATAATTTATACCGGAGCTGTTGTTCGGTCTTTAGTCCCGGGTCCTGTGCCGGGCTTGTCTGTTCGGAATCAACGAACAAAGTCTTCGTCAAACGCAAGTTATCGGGGAGATTTTCGTATCTTTGACTTCGTCTAAAATACTTCGCCTGGGCAAAATGCAAATAAATTTGCTTTTGCACGCGGCTTATTCGTATCTTTGCATTTCCGAACGACGGTATATCGACCGTCTTCGCGGGGGCACCTGCATTTTGCCGATGCCTGTCGAACGGATAATATTAAAAACGAAAGATATTCAATGGCTTTACAATGCGGTATCGTGGGGCTGCCCAACGTGGGTAAATCGACCCTTTTCAACTGCCTGTCCAACGCTAAGGCGCAGGCGGCGAATTTTCCTTTCTGTACGATCGAGCCCAACGTGGGCGTCATCCCCGTTCCCGACGAGCGGCTCATTCGGCTCGCGGAGATCGACAATCCCAAGCGGGTGGTTCCCACCACTATCGAGATCGTCGATATCGCCGGACTGGTGAAAGGTGCCTCGAAAGGCGAGGGGCTGGGCAACAAGTTTCTGGCCAACATCCGCAACACGAACGCCATTATTCATGTGCTCCGTTGTTTCGAGAACGATAACATTACCCATGTCGATGGTTCGATCGACCCTGTGCGCGACAAGGGTATCATCGATACCGAGTTGCAGCTCAAGGACCTCGAAACCATCGAGAACCGCCTTGCCAAGACCCAGAAGCAGGCTGTCGTGGGCGGGGACAAGCAGGCCAAACGTGCCGTGGAGATCCTGTTGCAGTACAAGGCCGTCCTGGAGCAGGGTTTGAGCGCCCGGACCGTGGAGCTCGAGAAAGAGGACCGCAAGCTGGTCGCCGACCTGAACCTGCTGACCGACAAACCGGTGCTCTACGTCTGCAACGTTGATGAGAAGAGCGCCGTGACGGGCAACGAACATACCCGGGCCGTCGAGGCCGCCATTGCCGACGAGCGGGCCGAGATGCTGATCGTCGCCGCAGCTACCGAGGCCGACATCGCCGAGCTGGACGAGTACGAGGAGCGCCAGATGTTCCTCGAAGAGATCGGCCTGAAGGAGTCGGGCGTGGCGCGTCTGATTAAAGCGGCCTATAAATTGCTGGATTTGCAGACGTTCTTCACGACCGGTGCCGACGAGAGCCGTGCCTGGACTTTCCGCCGGGGCATGAAAGCGCCCCAGACCGCCGGCATCATCCACACCGATTTCGAGCGGGGCTTCATCCGTGCCGAAGTCATCAAGTACGACGACTATGTGGCGCTGGGTTCCGAAAAGGCCTGCCGCGACCAGGGCAAGATCGGGGTTGAGGGTAAGGAGTACGTGGTGCAGGACGGCGACATCATGCACTTCCTGTTCAACGTGTAGTGCCGCGCTGCCGTTTACGGTAGCGGGCGGGGCGCCGCCGGATGCGGTGATTGCGTCCTGTTGAAAACGCCGGGCCGGAAGCGGTCGATGAATTGCGGCGGGTTAGCAAGTATAATTCTTAAAATATTACGGTTATGAAAGCGTATTGGAAGTACCTCATCATCGGTGCGGCGATCGTCGTCAGTGCCTGGTTGCTCGCAAGGGCGTACACATATAAATACCACGCGCAGGAGACGATCGTGGTGACGGGCCTCGGCGAAACCGAGTTCTCGTCCGACCTGATCGTCTGGAACGGTTTCATCACCGCCGAGGCGCAGAACGTCGAAGCGGGATACGCGCAGATCGAATCCAGCAAGAAGAAGGTGTACGACTACCTCCTCTCGAAAGGGATCGCTGCTGAAGCCGTGGTCTTCCAGTTCGTGAACGTCACCAAGCAGTACGAGCCGGTCTATTCGGCCAATGGCAGTTGGGCCGGACAGCGGTTTACCGGTTACCGGCTTTCGCAGGGCTTCACCGTCGAGTCGAAGAGTGTCGATGCCGTCGAGAATGTTTCGCGTGAAATCTCTTCGCTGATCGCCCAGGGCGTTTCGATCGAGGCTATGCAGCCCGATTATTACTATACGAAGCTCGACGACGTGAAGTTGTCGCTCATCGAGAAAGCATCGGCCGATGCCCGTGTCCGTGCCGAGAAGATCGCGGTCAATGCCGGAGCGAAGCTCGGCGGAGTGGCTTCGGCCCGTATGGGCGTGTTCCAGATCACGGGTGCCAATACCAACGAGGAGTTCTCGGCCGGAGGATCGTTCAACACCTCGAGCCGGCAGAAAAAAGCCCGTATCACCATGCGGGTCGAATACCGCATTAAGTAAACGGTATGGGAAATCGTGCAAAAATCGCCCGGGCGCTTACCTCCCGATGGACGGAACGGATATTTTTCGTCCTGCTTCTCGCAGTGGTCGCTTTGAGGAACGATGCGGTCTGGCGCGTGGTATCGGGTGCCTTCGTAGTGTGGGTGATGTGTGCGCTGTGGGCCGTGGCGCCGACTTTGTGCAAACCTGCCCGAGGGGGTGCAGCGGCGCAGGATGCGGCCGGTCGCAAGACGGCCGAATCCGAACATGACGATAAAAAGGAAATCAACAAAGAGTAACGAAATATGGAAAGACCTGTCCGGGTGCGCTTCGCACCCAGCCCTACGGGGCCTCTGCATATCGGCGGCGTACGTACGGCGCTTTATAACTACCTGTTCGCGCGTCGGCACGGCGGTACGATGATTCTTCGTATCGAAGATACCGACTCGCAGCGTTTCGTGCCGGGTGCCGAGGAGTATATCCTCGAGTCGCTCAAGTGGTGCGGCATCGAGATCGACGAGGGTGTCGGCGTCGGCGGCCCTCATGCGCCGTACCGCCAGAGCGAGCGGCGCGACATCTACCTGAAATACGCGAAACAGCTCGTGGAGTCCGGATGGGCCTACTACGCTTTTGATACTGCCGAGGAGTTGGACGCCCTGCGCAAGGAGTACGAGGCGCGCGGCGAAACTTTCGCATACAACTATTCGATCCGCGAGAAACTGCCTACGTCGCTCTCTCTCTCGAAAGAGGAGGTCGCAGCCCGCATCGCGCGGGGCGACCAGTGGGTCATTCGCTTCAAGATGCCCGAAAACGAGATCGTCGAAATGGACGACCTGATCCGGGGGCATGTCGAGGTGAACACTTCGACGCTCGACGACAAGGTGCTCTATAAGTCGGCCGATGCGCTGCCTACGTACCATCTGGCGAATATCGTGGACGACCGTCTGATGGAGGTGTCGCACGTGATCCGTGGCGAGGAGTGGCTGCCGTCGTTGCCGCTGCATTATCTGCTGTACCGGGCCTTTGGTTGGACGGACCTGCAGCCCCGCTTCGCGCATCTGCCTCTGCTGCTGAAACCTACGGGCGGTGGCAAACTCTCGAAGCGCGACGGCGACAAGATGGGGTTCCCCGTGTTCCCGCTCTTCTGGAAATCCCCGACGGGCGAAACCGCACGCGGTTACCGCGAGGACGGTTATTTCCCCGAGGCGTTTATCAACATGCTGGCGTTGCTGGGGTGGAATCCCGGCACCGAGCAGGAGATCTTCTCGATGCAGGAGCTGATCGACAACTTCTCGCTGGAGCGCGTTTCGAAATCGGGCGCCCGCTTCCAGCCCGACAAGGCCAAGTGGTTCAACGCCCAGTATATGCACCATAAGAGCGACGCGGAACTGGCCGCACTGTATCAGCCGATCCTGCGCGAGCACGGCATCGAGGTTTCGGACGAGTTGGCCGGGCGTGCCGCAGGCATTATGAAAGAGCGGGCCACGTTCATCACCGATCTGTGGGATCTGACCTCGTTCTTCTTCGTCGCTCCGACTCAGTACGATGAGAAGCAGGCTAAGAAGTATTGGAAGGGCGATAATCCGGCTATGCTGCGCGAACTGCGCGAGGTGCTGGCCGGCATCGACGATTTTTCGCTCGAAAATACCGAGCGGATCGTGCACGGCTGGATCGAGCAGAAGGGCTATTCGCTGGGACAGGTGATGAACACGCTGCGCCTGGCGCTGGTCGGAGCCGGCAAGGGTCCCGGTATGTACGACGTTACCTCTTTCATCGGGAAGGAGGAGACCCTGCGTCGTATCGACAACCTGCTGCGTAATCTGAAGCCGGGCGAATAGGGATGGAGATCGAACAGCAGATCTGGGGCGCCACTTCGGAGGGCGAGGCCGTTGTGCTCTATACGCTGCGCAATGCCGCAGGTGCCGAAGTGCGGCTTTGCAATGTCGGCGCGGCTGTCGTGTCGATTCTGGTTCCCGATCGTGACGGACATTTGGCGGATGTGGCGCTGGGTTACAAGGATTTCCGCAGTTATTTCGGCGATCCGGCCCTGTGCGGCAAAAGCATCGGCCGCGTGGCCGGTTGCATCGCTTACGGGACGATGCGGATTGACGGCGAAGAATACCGCTTGGATATAAACGGCATGGCCGGGCATCTCAACGGCGGTGTGAAGGGCTTCGCCGGGCGCTTGTGGGAGAGCCGTGTCGAAACCAACCGGGTCGTGATGTCGCTCTCTTCCGACGACGGCGATCAGGGGTATCCCGGTAATTTGCAGGTCGAGGCCGCTTTCGATTTCGACGAAGATAATGCGCTGGAAATAACTTATATCGCTCGAACCGACCGGACGACGCCCGTGAACATGGCCTGCAACCTGCTGCTCAATCTGGGCGGCGAGGGCAGCGGGTCGGTACTCGACCACGAGCTGCGGCTCGATGCTTCGACTGTTTTGGAAGCGGACGATCGTCTGATTCCTACCGGGAAACTGCTCGGTGTTGCCGGTACGCCCGCCGATTTCCGTTCACTGCGCCGCTTGGGCGAGGGCGTCGATTCCGATTTCGACCGGATCCGGATGCTGCGGGGGTACGACCACTTCTTCCCCGTGGACGGTTGGCGGCAGAATATCCTGACCGAAGTCGGCGAATTGCGCGATGCACGTTCGGGACGCCGGGTGGAGATTCTCTCTTCGCAGCCCGGCGTGACGCTCTACACCGGCAATCGCTTGGGCGGCGGATGCCCCGAAACGAAGTCGGGCGGCCGCTACCGGGATTACGAAGGGGTCGCCGTCGTCTGTCAGGGGTATCCCGATGCGGTCAATCGGCCGGAATTTCCTTCTCCGCTGCTTGCGCCTGACGGATTTTATTGCCAGAAGACCGTCTATCGGTTCGGTACTTTCCGGTAGGTGATGACTCTCCCCAGGCTTGCCCTGTCCCGAGGAAGATACCGGATTTTTCAACTGTCGGAGCCGGAAAACGGTCCCGGGTTTTGCCTGGTTCCGGGTTGTAAACGTTTTTTTCGGCAAATATCCGAACAGTCGGTTTTTCGTCGCTGTCCGCCGCATTCGGAGTGAGCCGTTCGAACAAAGCTGTGCGCCATTCCTGGGGTCGAGCCGGGTGGCGTACTCTTTTTGTGATGCGGTGCGATTTTCCGAAATTTAATGTTATCTTTGCGCCCGTATTCTTGAAGGGGTGCCTTACTGTCAGGCTGAGATTATACCCATTGTACCGGATACGGGTAATGCTGAAACCGGGAATCTATAATCGATACGACATACCCCTTTTCTGTTCTTTTAATTCAATTAAAGTTATGAAAAGGATTTTCTTACTGCCGCTTACGGCTGCGGCTGTCTGGTGCGCGATGCCGGTGCACGCGGACGAACCGGTGGAAACGGACTCCATGACTCCGGATTCCATGAAACTGTACGAATTGCAGCAGATCGAGGTGACCGCTACCCGCGTCGATCGCAAAACTCCGGTGGCATATGCCGATATCGGCCGAGAAGCGATTTCTCGCCGGAATTTCGGCAGCGACATGCCGACGTTGTTGCAAATGACTCCGTCGGTGGTCGCCACTTCGGATGCCGGCAACGGCATCGGCGGTACGGCGTTCCGTCTGCGCGGTTCGGATGCTTCGCGCATCAATGTCACAACCAACGGCGTGCCGATGAACGATGCCGAGAGCCACTCGGTCTATTGGTACGATACGCCCGACATGGCTTCTTCGGTCGGAACGATCCAGGTACAGCGCGGTGCCGGAACCTCGACCAACGGTACGGGAGCCTTCGGCGGTTCGGTGAATATGACCACCGCCCCGATGTCGAGCGAATTTTCTGGCGAAGCGTCCCTTTCCTATGGCTCCTACAACACCAACAAACAGTCGTTGCAGATCGGTTCGGGACTCATGGGCGGCCATTGGACCGTCGATGCCCGGCTTTCGCATATCTCCTCGGACGGTTATGTCGATCGGGCCTTCACCAACCTGGAGTCCTACATGTTGCAGGTCGGGTACTACGATGGGGGTACGGCCGTGAAGCTGATCTCCTTCGGCGGTGTGGCCAGAGTCGGACTGGCTTATGACGGCGTGACGAAGGAGCAGCTCGAAACCGACCGGCGCTACAATTCGCAGGGGCTTGTCAAACATGCCGACGGATCGATTTCGTTTTATGATAACCAGACGGATAACTATACCCAGATCAACAATCAGTTGATCGTCAATCATCGCTTCAACGCCCGTTGGACGCTGAATGTCACGGGCCACTACACCTACGGTTCGGGTTATTACAACCAGTATAAGAACGGACAGACGTTGAGTGAGTACGGTATCGCGCCGATCCCTACGGACGATCCGAACGAGCCGATTACCGAAAGCAATCTGATTCGCCGCAAGTCGATGGACAACCATTTCGGCGGCGTGGTGGCATCGGCCAACTATACTCGTGGTCGCGTACAACTGGCCCTGGGCGGTGCGGGCAACGTATATGACGGCGGCCACTGGGGAAACGTGATGTCGGTCGTCGATGCACCCGGCTTCCCGCGTCACGAATATTATCGTAACGCCTCGACCAAGTACGATGCCAACGTCTTCGCCAAGATCAACTGGGAGGCTGCGCGGGGGCTGAACCTCTATGCCGACCTGCAGTACCGTTTCATCCGGCATAACATTACGGGCACCAACGACAATTTCAACAGCACCACTTCGGCGCTTCAGGAGTTGGATATTCACCGTACCTATCACTTTTTCAACCCCAAAGCGGGCGTGAACTACACTTTCGCCCGGAATCACAAGGTCTATGTGTCGTTCGCCGTGGCGCAGAAGGAGCCTACGCGCAGCAACTTCACCGATACCAAGAACGGGGAGTATCCCACCTCGGAGCGGCTGTACGACTGGGAGTTCGGCTATCTTTTCCACAACGACCGTTTCGAGGCGGGCGTGAACTTCTACTATATGTCCTACAAGGATCAGCTGGTCGCTACGGGCGAACTCTCGGACACGGGGCAGGAGCTGTCCCGCAATATTCCAGACAGTTACCGCCGGGGCATCGAACTCTCGGCTTCGCTGAACATCGCCCGCTGGTTTTCGCTGGGAGCCAATGCGACCCTGAGCCAGAACCGGATCGAGAACTATACGGAATATGTTTCGGAGTACGACGCCGACTGGAACTACCTGGGCGAAAAGGAGCTGTATCTCGGGACCTCGACCCTTTCCTACTCTCCGTCGGTCATCGCCGGAGTGCTATTGGATTTCCATGTCAAAGGGTTCAGCGCCCTGCTGCATACGCAGTATGTCGGCAAACAATACTTTACCAACGGCCGCAACGATGCGCTGTCGCTCGACGACTACTGTGTCACCAACCTGAACCTGGGGTATGAATTGGCTGCCTCGAAGATCGGAAGCGTGCGTTTCGGCGTGCAGATCAACAATCTTTTCAATACGGAGTATTGTAACAACGGCTACGGTTATTCGTCGATTGTCGGAGGTGTGCGCGAAGATTCGGCCTTCTATTTTCCCCAGGCGATGTTCAACGTGCTGGCCAACGTAACGGTGCGGTTTTAGGCGATGGAACTCAAACTCATCCTGCAGATCGTCGGCTTTACGCTGGGGCTGCTCTATCTGTGGCTCGAATACCGGGCCAACATCTACCTCTGGCTCGTGGGGCTGGTGATGCCCGTCGTGCACGGTACGCTCTACTTCCAGACGGGGCTTTATGCCGATTTCGGCATGAACGTCTATTATTTTCTGGCAAGTGTCTATGGGTGGCTGGTATGGCGCAACGCTCCCAAAACCGAAAAGGGCGGCGGTATTTCCCGTACGCCCGCACGCCGCTGGCCGATGATCGCGGCGGCGTATGCGGCGATCCATCTGTTCATCTACTGGGTGCTCGTGACCTTTACCAACAGCACCGTGCCGTTCTGGGATAGCCTGACCACGTCGCTGAGCATCGTGGGAATGTGGATGCTTTCGCGCAAGTATCTGGAACAGTGGTTTGTATGGTTTGTAGTCAATTTGGTGACGGTCGGGCTCTATTTCTACAAGGAGATCCCGCTCACCGCATTGCTCTACACGATTTACCTGACGATGTCGCTGGCCGGGTATTTCCGCTGGCGTCGGATGATGCGGCGGCAGATGCGGGGCTGATTCGGGAAAGAGGCGAAAGCCGGGTTACTCTTCGGGGAGCCCGGCTTTTTCGATCTGGTTTCGTATTTCCTGCCGCAAGGCTTTGGGGGTGATGCCTGCCGCGACGAGCAGATAGGAGTGGCGGAGTTGCTCGCGGATAAAGGCGTCGGGCAGATCACCATCCGTACGGATGCCGTTCCAGTGGCGTTTGTTGCTGTGGAAAGCGGGAGTGACCAGTTCCGGATAGCGTTCGCGAAGCAGAACGGCCCGATCCGGATCGCACTTTACAGCGATCCATCGGAATTCCACCATATCGGTGTAACAGAACATTTTGCCCCCGATTTTGAAGACCAGGGTCGTTTCGTCGAACGGGGTACACTCTTCTGCCAGCGGCAGGGAGAGGCAATAGCGGCGCAGTTCCAGAATATCCATTTCAGGATGATTTTTTTAGTGTGGGTATATGCAGCAAAGCGGGTGCGGTGTCCGTTCGAAGGTTTTTCGTTCGGTTTTGCATCCGAAGCAAAGATATACATAGTTTTTCCGATTCGGAAAATAATCGTCGAGCTGCATCGGTGAATTTTTGGCAATCTGCGGACAAACCGTTTCCCGCATCCGATATTTTTCGTACCTTTGGCTCTGATAAACCGATTTTGTTATGGAGGTGAACAAGATACAGGAAGAACTTGCCCGTTTGATCGAACTGGTCGATGGCTGGGCGGGTTCGCACGATGTCCCCGGCATCGAGCGGGATTTGGTTTTGGACAAGCTCAAAAAATTGTATGAAGCGATACGGTTTGCGAATTTCGACGAAGGGGATTCCTCCGCTTCCGCGTCCGTCGCTGCGCAGCAGTCCGTCGCCGAAGTTGCGCCGGTGTCCGAAATAAGTATCGACCTGGACGATTTGCTGGCGGAGCCTGTCCGCGACTCCCTGCCGGAGCCGGCTGCGATGCCCGAAGCTTTGGGTGAATCCGCCGGGGTGTCTGCTGCTGTGCCGGAATCTGCGCCCTCCGTGAAGCCGGTTTCGGCATCTGCCGTTACAGAACCTGAGCCGGAACCTGTACTTGTCGTTGCGTCTGCTCCTGTGGCCGAGCCGGATCCGGTGCTTGCCGACGAATCTGCCCCTGAATCCGTGCCTGTATCGGAATCTGCACCTGCAGCGGAGTCTATAGCTGTCGCGGTCGCGGTATCTGTGACGTCCGGTCTTTCGCGGCAGGATGCTTCGATGGAAGGGCAGTCCGACAAAGCGTCGGGAACCGGGCACGATGCTGCGGTTCGGACCGGCCGGGAGGGGCTTGCCGGATCGTCTGCCGGTCAGGTGGTTGCTCCCTCCTCTGAAGCCGATGCCGAATCGAAGCAGAAAGTCGTCGTATCGGACAGTCTGTTCGATCTGGACGATCTGGTGATCCGTCACAGGGAGAAGCGGCGGGTCATCATGTCCCTCTACGAGACGGACGGGCCGCAGGAAGCCGCTGCTTCGAAGATTCCGGTCGGGACCGGGCAGAAGCCGGGGCATGCAGCGGCTCCGCAGCAACAGGCAACCGCTGGAAAGGAGCAGGACGATGCAGCGGCTCCGCAGCCGGAAACACTCCTCGAAAAAATGGATGAACCGAAGAAGTCCGTAACGTCGCAAATACCGGAGCCACAGTCCGAAACATCGGAATCCGACTCTGTTGCCGCAGAGATTTCGGAGCAAGCGGATAATGCGGCGGATGCCGATGCTTCCGTTGCCGCTTCGCAAAAGACGGGCGTCGCCGAAACGACTTCGACTAAAACCGATGCCCCGAAATACCCGTTTGCCGCCGAGCCGGAGCCGGTGCTGGGCGAGGTGTTGGGCGGTGACGTGCATACGCTGGCCGACACGATCGCCGCGCCGAAGGACATGGCTTCCGAAATCGTGCGCAAGGAGCGGATCACCGACCTGAAGCAGGCGATCGGTATCAACGACAAATTCCTGTTGCTGCGGGACTTGTTCGGCGGCGATACCGAGCGGTACGAACGGACGATCGACCGTCTGAACGAGTTTGACGACCTGGACGACTGCATTATCTATATCTCCGAGAATTACGATTGGAACCCTTCGTCCGACGGAGTGAGGTTCCTGATGGAGTTGCTGGAACGTAAACTCTCCTGACGATGGCTAAGCTCTATATCGTTCCTACGCCGATCGGAAATTTGGACGACATCACGATTCGGGCCGTCAGGGTGCTTTCCGAAGTCGATTTTATTCTGGCTGAAGACACGCGCACCTCGTCGGTGCTGCTCAAGCATCTGGGCATCGAGAAAAAGATGTATGCCCACCACAAGTTCAATGAACATGCGACGGTTGGTCTGGTGGCCGACAACATCGCCCAGGGCCGTTCAGCGGCTCTGATTTCGGATGCGGGCACGCCGGGAATCTCCGACCCGGGATTCTTGCTGGTGCGGGCCTGTCTTGAAGCGGGGATCGAAGTGGAAACGTTGCCCGGGGCTACGGCTTTCGTCCCGGCGCTGGTGCAGAGCGGCTTTCCGTGCGACCGGTTTTGCTTCGAGGGTTTTCTGCCCCAGAAGAAAGGCCGCAACAAGCATTTGCAGAGCCTTGCGTCGGAGCCGCGTACGATGATTTTTTACGAGTCGCCTTTCCGGGTGGTCAAGACCCTCGAACAGTTCGCCGAGGTGTTCGGTCCGGAGCGGATGGCGGCCGTGTCGCGGGAACTGACCAAAAAGTTCGAACAGACCGTGCGGGGAACCCTTGCCGAGGTTGCGGACTATTTCCGGGAACATACGCCCAAAGGAGAGTTCGTGATCGTGGTGGCGGGGCTTCCGAAACCGGGAAAGAATATGGATACAGAATCCGAAGAAGAGTAAATGAGTGATATGGAAAATAGTGAATTGAAAGAGCAGCCCCGTCATTCGTTCCGACTTTGGGCGGAGTTCCGGGCCTTTATACGGGACCGTTTCAGTCTGGAGGATGACAAGGCCTCGCAGGATGAAGTAGCTGCTAACATCAGCAAGGGTACGGAGTTTCGCGGCGTCAATTTGTGGGTCCTGATTTGCGCAACGATGGTGGCGTCGCTGGGACTGAATGTCAATTCGGCCGCCGTAATTATCGGCGCCATGTGTATTTCTCCGATCATGGGGCCGATTATGGGTATCGGCTTTTCGCTCGGGATCAACGATTTCGACCTGCTGAAAAAATCCGTCAGGAACTTCGTCCTGATGTTCGTCGTGGCGATTTCGACTTCGACCCTCTTCTTTTTCATCTCCCCGCTGGGGAATGCGAGCAGCGAATTGCTCGCACGTACCACTCCGACGACTTACGACGTGTTGATCGCCTTTTTCGGCGGTATGGCCGGTATCGTGGCGCAATCGCGCCAGGATCGTAATTCGACCGTTATTCCGGGCGTTGCGATCGCTACGGCGTTGATGCCGCCTCTCTGTACGGCCGGGTTCGGTTTGGCGACGGGACAGTATCGTTTTTTCTTCGGGGCGTTTTACCTGTTTTTCATCAATACGGTTTTTATCGCCCTGGCTACTTATATTTTTACCCGGTTTCTGAAGTACAGGAAGAAGACGTTTCTCAACAAATCCCGTGAGCGTTTCGTGAAGCGGACGATGCTGGCGATTACGCTCGTTACGTTTATTCCCAGCGTATTCATCGGCTTGCATATGGTGCGGGTTTCGATTTTCGAGGTGCAGGCCGATAAGTATATCGCCCAGGTGTTCAATTTCCCGCAGACCCGTGTGATCGAATCCAGCAAGATCTACCGCCGGGGCGGAGAATCGCCCCGTATCGAACTGCTGTTGGTCGGGGAGCCGCTCGGCGAAGATGTGATCGAGAATGCGCGGGGACAGCTTGCCAGCTACGGGTTGCCCCGGACAGAATTGGTGGTGCGCCAGGCATCGACCTCGGATAAAGTCGATTTGCAGTCGCTGCAGTCGAGTTACGTGGAGCTGCTGGACGAGAAGAATCGGCAAATCGCCGAGATGAAACAGCGACTGGCTCGCTATCAGGTGACGAATGTCGATATCGGCGATATTTCGCAGGAGGTGGGCGTGATGTCGGATAACGTGGAGTCGATGTCGCTTACCAAAGGGGTGATGTTCGACGTTGCGGGCAAACCGCTGGATACGCTGTTGGTTTGCGTCATTACGCCGAAGGATTTCCAACGCCAGATAGACCGGGAGCAGTTGCGCAAGTGGCTTTCGGTCCGCACGAAGGTCGATAATGTGAAACTGTTCGTAGAACCGAAATCGAATGAATAAGCCGGAGGTAGAAAGACAGAAAAGCCCGAATCTGGGTTTTTGGGGAAGGATCGGACTGGAAAGCCTCTGGATTTTCTGTAAGTTTTTCTCCATTTTGCCGTATTGGTTTCGCTATTACGTGGTGGAACCGGTCGTTTTCGGTGCGTTGCGCCTGTTGCGTTACCGTTATCGGGTCGTGACGGAGAATTTGCGGAACTCTTTTCCGGAGAAAAGCCCGGAGGAGTTGCGTGCTATCCGGAGAGGTTTTTACCGTACTTTGGCGGAGATTTTCGTGGATACCTTCAGTCTGGCCGGACTCACCGACGAGAAATGCCGTCAGGTCGTCGTCGTAAAGGATCTGGAAAAGCAGATGGCTGCGGTCGAGGGCCGGGACTGGATCGCTCTGACGGCTCATTTAGGGTGCTGGGAGTACTGTTCGTTCTGGGGGATTATCGTCCCTTCGCAGGTGGTCGTGGCGGTCTATCATCCCCTGCGGAGTCGCGTTTTCGACGAATTGTACAAACGTCTGCGCAGCCATGCGAATATCTGTCCGGTACCGATGGCTGAGTCCCTGCGCTTCTATCTGCGAAATCGGGAGAAGGGAATCGACGGCAAGAATATCGTGATGGGACTGATTGCCGATCAGAATCCGCCGCGCCGTCCCGACAGCCATTGGTTCCGCTTCCTCAATCGGGATACGATCTTTTTCGACGGAGGGGAGAAGCTGGCGCTGCGTTGCGGCCTGCCCGTATATTGCTGTTGGCTGCGGCGTGTCAAACCGGGTTATTACGAGATGGATTTCGACCGGATTTACGACGGAGAAGAGGAGGTCGCTCCCCATGAAATAACGGAACGCTACGTGCGGCGTCTGGAGCAGAAGATCCGCGAATACCCCGACCTGTGGATGTGGTCGCACAAGCGGTGGAAACACAAGTCCCCGGCCGATCTGGCCCGCATGGAATGCGAACGAAAACAGAAATAGTGATCCTGAATTGGAACGGTGCCGGGCATTTGCGCCGTTTCCTGCCTTCGGTGCTCGCATCGGTTCCCGAAGGGGTCGGCGTCGTCGTGGCCGACAACGGTTCGACGGACGATTCGCTCGGCGTGCTCGAACGCGAATTTCCCGCTGTGGGGCGAATCGTACTGGACCGTAACTACGGGTTCGCCGGAGGTTATAACCGGGCGTTGGAGTATCTCGATGCGGACTATTTCATTCTGCTCAATTCGGATGTCGAAACGCCTGCCGGATGGGTCGAACCGCTCGTCGAAACGCTCGATCGGGATCGGACCGTGGCTGCCGTAG
>ERZ1504711.319-NODE-319-length-13419-cov-3.528060_pt1 | contig 13419 bp, 6 predicted proteins | sample MGYA00571816_ERZ1504711 | MGnify/ENA primary metagenome ERZ1504711 (study PRJEB39906, sample SAMEA3182046) | gut metagenome | biome: human; feature: gut; material: Stool; isolation source: human stools | place: Canada | collected 2011-11-15 ...
GTGTTAGCTTTTACGAAACAAAGAACAGCAGGCCATGTTTTATTCTCATCTACCATTTGATGAAACTGACTGACGAGAACCTTTTGCTGTTGTTCGTTAATTTCTCCCTGTACATAGATAATAGGATATTTTCTTGTGCTTCCTTGAGCCTGTTCCGGATAATAGACCGTTGCATTGGCTGTTTGGATAAACGGAGTCTCATTCGGAAGACTACTCTCACTATTTCCTGACTGCTTCCCATTGAAATATTCGTTTATGAATCTGAATGCTTTGGGCAGTGCAGTATTCCAGCAGGTGAAATCATGTCCTCCTGAACGTACTTCCCATTCATGAGGTATTTGTCTTTCCAGTAATAATCGGTGCAGTTCTTCATTACTTTCGCAAAGAGTACCTTCTTTATCTCCAATATCTAGCATGATGCCAAATCCTTTTAAATCGGGATTGCGGAGGGTGGAAAGAATGTGGTAGGGTGAATGTTGTTTATAGTAACTGGTTAGGCGCTGCTTACCATTCTTTCCCACTCCTCCGAAAATCCGTCCCCATTGATTGTCCCATCCTTTTTGTGGCCCTTCTTCTATGTATTGTTTTTCTGTACGGATGGATGGCGATAACGCAACGACAGAGCCGAATAAGTGGCGGTTGCGCAAACTAACGGATAATGCTCCGAATCCTCCCATAGAGAAACCAATGATCGAGCGTCCATTAATATCCTTGCGAGTACGATAGTTGTTATCTATATATGGAACCAGTTCTTTGATAAAGAAAGTTTCATAAAGGGAACTGCCATCATAAGTGTCACTGTAATAAGACAGGTAACCGTCAGGAATAACCATAATGAAAGGTTGAATCTTTCCTTCTTTTATCATTTTATCCATTACACGGGCAACGTTGCCGTATTCGAGCCAACTGGTATAATCACCTCCTATTCCATGAAACATGTATAAGACTGGATATTCTGTTTCTGAATGTTCATAACCTTCCGGTAAGATAATGGAGTAGGAGACTTCTTGCTTTAGGGACGGACTGTAAATACTCATCCCTTCTTTTTCTATGGGAAGTGCCCAAGCTCCATCTATACCTGATAGAAATAGGATAATATATAACAGTATCTTCTTCATATTATTTCTTTATTAACTGTTCACCAATATAATAACTCATTGAATAAATACCTGTTTGGGCGGACTGTTCACTATCCAGCCCGTTTCTGACACGATATTGCACCGGAGCTTCTGCACCTCGCAATCCATTGAACAGAGTAAAGATGCTATTGTAGTTGCTGCCTTCGTCTGTTATGTCCAAATAATAGATTTTGGCACGATTCTCGGCAGAAAGGTTGATAATATCTGCGTCTTCTGCAAAGAAAAAGTTGATAGCAGGGGCATTGCCTGTTGACTGATTGTATAAGTAATCAGCTTCTGAACCGTATGTTAATCCTAATCTGAAATCTGCATTGCTTTCCGTATGAACCGTCTTTTCCACAGCATCGGTAATAGCTGAAAAATTTGTTTCATTTAGAATCATTTCTTTCACATTAAAACCTGCGATTATCATACGTTTGATTTGCATAAGAGAATCTAATGCCACTGCTACCTTCTTTGTTGTAAGATCAACATTACCTTCTCCTTTGCTGTAATAAAGAACTTTGTAAGTTAGTTCGGAATTGTAGTCATCCGGTAACCATAGTTCGATATTGGAATTACCTACTTTTATGTTTTTATTAGTAGCATGTAATTCCTCTGTGAATTTTTTCAGAGTTTCCTGCGGATAGTTTTCTCCTTTGAATGAACGTTCGATAAAAGGCAGTGCCTCTTTCATGGATTCACGCCAATAACTGTCAGTATGGGCACCGTTTCGTACACGATATTCGTGCTTGATATTTTTGTCCCGTAATAGAGAATGTAATTCACCGTTTCCTGCATATAGTCTTTCTTCATCATCACCGCAGTCTATGTAATACCGTACTGTTTGAAATGTGGAACTTGGTTTATCCTTGAAAAAGTGTAGCGGACATTGGCTTTTATAATAGCTTGTCAGCCTGCCTGTTCCTGTCTGGCCGCTTCCTCCGAAGTTGTTTCCCCATTGAAGATTCCAACCGTCTTGTGACAAAGAGATGTATTGTTCATCTGTATTTAGAGAGGGACTTAATCCTATTGATACCGAGAATGTTTCAGGATGTTGCGATGCTATACTTAATGCCCCGAAACCTCCCATAGAGAATCCGGCAACAGCTCTTTCCGTCTTACTGGCTGTTGTTCGGAACCGCTTATCAATCAGGGGTACGAGTTCATTAATGAACATATCCATATAGTTGAACTTTCCGTCATAGCGGTTGCAAAAATAAGTGTTGAAACCTTCCGGCATGATGTAGATCAATGGGCGAATACTACCATTGCTGGTTTGCGCATCAGCTATGCTTTGAATATTCAGACCTGAAGGTCCCCATGAACTTTGGTTCCCTCCCCAGCCATGTAGAAGGAAAACTACTCCATATTTACCCGTACTTTCCGATAGATACTCTTGAGGCAGTAATACGGAATATTTGATTTCTTGTCCTAATATTTTGCTGTAAAAACTTTGATCGGGATTATAGCGTTTGGTAAACAGTTCCGGTGTATCGGTCTGTTCGCCTTCGGACGGATTGTTATCATCAGACGAACATGATGACAATCCGTAGGAAAATAATAATAAGGCTAATAATAGGAGTAGTTTTCTATTCATGGCTTCTCTCTTTTATTTATAAGGATTGATTGGCTCTGCCGGTATGGATGAATAAACCACCATGTCTTTACATTGAACGGCATATTTTTCATTTGGATTAATCCATTTAATAACCAGTTTGTGAGGTCCTTCCTCTAAATCATAATTATAGAAAATGTCATACTTTCTTTTTATGTAGTCATAAGGCATTTCTATGGTTTCTACTTTCTTGCCGTCAATGTAGGCCTCCAGGATGGCGATGTAATTGTCATTACTATCTTTAACATCTTGTCTGATCATCCCCATTAAAACAACTCCCTTGCCATTGAACTCAAATGTTTTTTCTGTACCGAGATCATATTTGATAACTCTTCTTTCAGAAGGATATAAGCCTTCAAAAGAAACTTCCCATGCTACGGTTTTTGGCTTCTGAATCGTGGTATAGTATTTATCTCCTTTTATTTTTCCTCCGTTTGCTTTTAATACATCACTCAATAGTTTGAGATTAATGTCGTATACAGAACTTAAAGAGATATCTGTGTAAGGGAACTTAATATTTTCACATCTTTCGAGTGCCGGTTTCCAGTATTCGGGGATAGCCTTGTAGCCTTGTATGACTCCAAGAATTCCTGCGGCAGTTGCCGGGTTACAGTCGGAATCTTGTCCGCAACGAGTGGCTATATCCATTGTTTTGAAAAAGTCGCCGTTGCCATATAAAAGTCCCATCACACAGTAAGCCGCATTGATAGTGGCGTCAATGTTAAATGCATTGAATACCCCTTCCGGGCAGCCAATCTCAAAAGCATGCCGGTTTTCTATTTCCAGCCAGCATTTACGCCAGTCATCGGGATATTGTTTCCAATATTTAATAACGTCTGTGATGCAACGGTGAAATTTACTTTGTTCGGGTATTGTTTTAAGAGCTTCCGTGATAATTGTATAAATGTCGTTATTTACATAAGCCAATGCATACATTGCTCCCATGTATACACCTCCATACCATCCGTCGCCGTAGTTCATGATATGCCCTATCTTGTCCGAAAAATTGGAGGCGGTATTTACCATCCCCGGACATATCATTCCAATGAAGTCTGCTTCAATCTGGAAATCAATATCGTCAGCGTGCGGATTATTTTTCCAATGTCCCGATGCTGGTGGCATAATACCGTGCAATATGTTATATCTGGCTGCCTGGTTGGCATGCCATAATTTGTAATCTGCGTTTGCAAAGGCTTTGGCAAATGATTCGGCAGGGGCATTTATCCCTTCTTTTTGCATTACTTCCAGAAAGGTAAGATCCATATATACATCATCATACAATCCCGGATCTTCTGCAAAGATGTCCTTGCAATAGTCATCATACCAGATTATTGGAGTTTTCTCATGAATGATCGCTCCTCTGTATTTAAATTCTGTAGGACCGCCATAGGTGCATCCTATGGTTTGTCCGGCCCAGCCTCCTTTAATTTTGTCGAGCAGTACCTCTTTACTTATTTCAACTGTTTTTCCATATTCTATTTGTGCCATTCCCGATATGGAAAAGGTAAATAGTAGAATGATGTTAATCAGGACTTTTTTCATCTTAACTTATTTATTAAAGTAAAATCTATCATGTTCTTTTTTCTCTGAATAATACATTATGTCGTTGATACGAATAATGTAGTCTTTTTTGCGGTTCAACCATTTCATTTTAACGTGGTGTCTTCCTTCCTTCATGAGGTATTTCCAGGCTGGTTCTACTTTGCGGTCTGTGTTTCTCATGGGTAAAGCTGCTACATGGTCCAGTTCTCCGTCAATCCATATTTCCACTTTAGCAACGTAAGGGTCATTGGGCTCTGCCAATCCGAACACCTCGGAACCGATGTGGCGTGTAGATACACGATTGATATAATCGGGAGTAATACTTCTTGTGCAGCAAATGTTGCCCCAGATAACAAATCCGTTACCATTGAAATCAAATTCAAATGTATCTGTCAGGAAGCAGTCTTTGCGTTCTCTATAAAGTGGATAGGTGTTTTCGAAATTTTGTTCTAAAGGAAGTACATCCGCCTTTTTGATTGGAATTTCTATCTCCCCACCAGATACTTTTCCACCTGTTTTGACTATGAGTTGTTTAGCTTGATCGAAACTCATTTGGTATGCTTTTGCCAACGACATATTCGTTCCTTCAAATGTAAAGTCTTCTACTTCTTTCAAAGGGTTTAACCAGAATGAAGGGATTTTATCATACCCATACATGACGCCGAGTACACCGCCGACTGTAGACGGATTACAGTCAGAATCTTGTCCGCAGCGTGTTGCAATATCGACAGAGTTGGTGAAATCTCCTTTACCGTAGAGCATAGCTAATGCTACGAAAGCGGAATTGAGCTTGGCGTCAATATTAAAGTTTAGAAATACGCCTTTGGGACATCCTACATCGCAGTTCCATTTTTCTTGCAGGAAGTACCAGCAATCTTTCCAGTTGTCCGGGTGCAAAGAATGGAAATTGATTACATCCTGAATACATTGATGGAATGTACTCTCTTCAGGTATGGCAGAGATTGCGGTTTTTAGAATCGCTTCAGGACTTTTTTCATAGAAAGCGGAGCTATAAAGAGCTGCTACGAAAGCACCGCCATAAAAACCGTCACCGCTATTCATAATGTGGCCTACTCTGGAGGCGATATCCAATGCTTCCGGCAGCATTGCCGGAGCCATCAGACCAATGAAGTCTGCTTCGATCTGGAAATCCAGATCGTCTGCATGTGGGTTATTCAACCAATGACCGGAAGCCGGTGGCATGATACCTTGGCGGATATTATATCTGCCTGCTTGGTTAGCATGGGCCAAATGATAATCAGCGAATGCAAATCTTTTGGCAAGTTCTTCTTGTGAACAATCCAGGCCAAGTTCATCAAATGCCTCAACAAACGTGCAATCGTTATAAATATCATCGAACAATCCGGGCTTCTTTTCCCACCAATATTTTACGTAACCTTCCGCCCAGGGGATTGGCTGGTAATCTTGAATATAAGTTCCCGTGAACTTAAACTCTGTAGGTGCTCCGAAAACAACACCAATGGTTTGTCCGGCCCATCCTCCTTTAATCTTATCTAAAAGTTCTTTATCAGATAACTTTAAAGTTTTTACAGGCTGGGCTTGTACGTTGAGAGCAAAAAGCCCTATAATACATATCGTAATTATTTTCCTCATTCTTCTCCTCCTTTATTTCTCATAAACTCCCAACTCGGTGATAGAGATGAATGATGATACATTCTTTGTGTATTTATGCCAGTGTTCCTGCACTTTTGCATCCATTAGTACGCGTATTCCCTTGGTTTCTACTGCCGGGAATTCCAAAACATATTGTGCAAACGGAGGTTGGAAAAATACAATATCGGTTTCGGGAAGTGCCGGAGTTGATTTGAATTTACCTACGTCATACCAATGTCCGTCATTTCCAAGATATTGAATGTTTAGAGAAGTAAACCATCCTCCGAACTCTTCCAGACAGCCCATATCTAAAACAAGCATATTGATGTTATGCTCTTCTTTCCAACCGTATCCGAAATAGTCTATTTTAGGCAGATTACTTTTGGCCGCTAATGAATAAAATACAGATCCTACGCCATCTTTGACTCCGTCATTAATTACTTCTACATTTGTTGCGTACATCGGTTTTCCAAAGGTAATCCAGCAAGAATCGAGTACTTCTTCGTTTAGTTTGCGAATATTTGCGTAAATAGTGTCAGCCTTGGGGGCTATATTCTTGGTTTTAACCAATAACTCAAAGTCTTTAGTAATTGAGTTCTTGTTATTTGCGCTTAATTGAAGGGTAATTGGATATTTGCCGGCTTCTGTAGGAGTTCCTGCCAGTTTACCGTTTTGGAATGTAACTCCTACCGGAAGTTTACCTTTTACCAGTTCCCATTTGAAATCAGCGTTTGTTCTGCAGGCAAATGAGTAATCGGTAGGCTGTCCGATTTCCAAGTCCGGATTCGGACCGATACAGAATTCCATAGGGGGGATGAATTGTGCTTTGGGGTTAACATATACCATATCACCCTTTACTTTTCCTCCTTTGGCACAAACCAGTTCGATTGCTTTGTTGTAAGTACGTTCAATCATGTCTTCAATGGAAGCATCGGGCATATCAAACCTGGTGATATTGATATACCGGTCGTTGAAGGGTTTTTCCCATCCTTCGATAGGTTTAGTCAAACTTTCGGGAAGAGACTTTGCACCATACATTACTCCTAGAAGTCCGGAGATAGTGGCTGCCTGATTGTCGCAGTCAAATCCCATTGCACAGCTTAAATCCAATGTCCGTTGGAAATCTCCTTCGCCATACAACATAGCCAAAATCCCGCATAATCCGTTCAGATTAGCATTCCAGATTGTTTTTGTCATGGCTGGTTCATCTATGTAATATTTTTTAGCCATGATTTGACGTGCTTTTACCCAATCTTTAGGATATTTGTCATATAAAGCAATCATCTCTTTTACAGCTATCGCATATCTGTCATCAGCAGGTAGTTCTTTCAAGGCTCGTGTAATCAGTTTGCGGATATCCTTGCAGAAAAAAGCGTCAGCGTACATTGCACCATATAGGACAGTGGGAGATACCGCCCACGAATCGCTTGTGATACGGGCCGCCCAATCACTTTTTCCTGCAGCATATGAAATCATTCCCGGTGCTGTATACGCCCATATCTCGTTAATCAATTGAGGGTCGATCTGATACCAGTGCGGATTCAGATTTTCGTCACCTGTGAACGGAGGGGTGAATCCAAGATGCATTAATCCGAGTGCAGCCCTATTGGCTAGCCATACACGGTCACGGATATGATACATCCATCCTTCGCGCATATTGGCATAAGTAGGTTCTACACCATATTTCTCCATTAATAGTAAGTAGATATACTCAACATCAGTATCGTCATCAGAGAATGCACCGTTATACTTCTGCAATTTATCTATGTTTTTAGTGTAACCGAATGGAAATCTGGATTCCGGGGCAGGTTCATCTACAAACTTGTTCTCAAAAGGAAGTCCATATATGTTTCCTACCATTTGCCCGATCCAAGCTCCGGCTATTTTGTCTTTTAACTCTGTCTTTGAAATCTTCTGTGCAGAGATAAATAAGATGTTAGTAATTAAAACAAGTAAAAAGATGATTGGTTTTTTCATACTTATCAGGGTTGATTTGTTGGAAGGTACACTTTTCTATGTGAACCTTCCAATTGTGGTTAATAATCTTTGTTTTGAGATAATTTTGGATTTGCATTTAAAATATCCGTAGGAATTGGAAATACATTTCTAAAAGTTTCTGAACTTTGGTCAGGGTGTGCCCAATATTTTTTCAGATATTTTCCGAAACGTATCATATCTTCATGGCGCCATCCTTCCCATGCCAGTTCTCTGCCTCGTTCTGCATAAAGTTCATCAACCGTCAATTGGCTTGTAGTATATGCATCAAGACCTGCTCTTGTACGAATCTTCTTGAAGTCTGCCAGTTGGATGGCCTCACTTGTTCTGTTTTGTCGTACCAAAGCCTCTACATACATTAATACAACATCGGCATAACGGAAGATGGCAAAGTCGTTGTCCATACTAACTGTATATTCTTTTAAAGAACCATCAGTCTGGTAATGCCATTTCCAGCAGCGTGCACCGTCGTATGTGCCACGTCCTCCGTTGCTATTGTAATATTTTTCTTCGGAGAAGACAGGAGTATATTCGAAACCAAGATCCTTTCCGCTTAGGTCTACTTGAGGACCGTATAACCAGCTCTGACTTCTGCGAAGATCTTGTTCTGCGTATGTTTGGAAAAAGTCCGGTTGGCAGAGAAAACCCGACCATGGAGCTGCCGGAATATTAAATGTTGCTTGTGATGCAGCTTCCAGTGTCAGCGTATGCAGATAAAATGAGTTACTGTCACCGCTAGTATATACTCTGTCATACAGGATTACAAAGATATTCTCCTTAGAATCTTCATTTTTTATATCAAAATTAGTAGAATAAGAGTCTTCAATGCTGTAAGCACCTATATCCATAATATCTTTACAGGCTTTCTCTGCTTTGTCATACATTGGAGTACCGAACCATGCTTCTGCATTCAGATACATTTTCGCAAGAATGCAATAAGCGGCAGCTTGTGTGGCCCGTCCATAATTAGTATCTGAAGGCTCCCTGTCTAGGAACTCGATATTGTCATTAATTTCTTTTTCCAGATAGTTGAAAATATATTCACGACTTTTTTGTTCCGGGTATCCGGTTTCCGTGTAGTCAGTTGTGAAAGGTACGTTTCCCCAACAAGAAATGGCTTGATAATAGTAGAAAGCACGCAATATTTTCATTTCAGCTATAATCTTCTCTTTTCCTTCAAACTGGATAGGTGATAATTCCGTTTCGTAAATAATTTCATTACATGCAGCAATACCATTAAATATCCAGTTCCATCCCCTTGTCAATAATTTATTTGCAGGTGGAATTTTATTCGTCTGGATTTCTTCATAACGTCCATTGCTGTACCAGGAACCACCACAAGCGGGAACGGCACATTCATCAGAAGCTTGTAAAAGCAATGTCCATAAACTTTGTTCGGAATTGTATCCTTGTAATTTCGTATACGCTCTACCTGCATTGGCTACCAGTTCTTTCTCATTTTTAAAGAAGTCATTCATCGCTACTCCTGTGTATACAGTTTCGCTAAGATCGGTACATCCGTATAATAATATACAGATAACGAAACTTAATATTATATTTGTCTTTTTCATGGTAATCTTATTTTTTAGAATACTATATTAACTCCAAAAGTAAATTCTGTTGTACGCGGATAATAGCTCAAACTTTCCATACCGGGTTCCAGTCCGGAAAGAGCAACTTCTGGGTCGACACCAGAATAACCGGTGATACAGAATACATTCTGTGCAGTAAGAGACAATCTTAGTCTTTTTATCATTTTGGATGTGAAATCCCAAGTATATCCAAAGGTTACATTATCCAGTTTTAAATAAGAAGCATCCTCTATATATTTGGAGGAATATTTATAGGTCGTACTTGTGAAATTCGTTTGAGATAACCAGTTTGATGAGATATTTCTAAGTCCGATGCTGCTTAGATTTTCATATTCCATCGCATAGTTGTTCAGAATTTCTCCGCCGATAGATGCACGCAGTGAGAAACTCAAGTCGAATTTCTTATATCTGAAGGTATTACTCCAGCTAAGAGTGGCATCCGGATAAGCACAGCCAATTTTTTCCCATTGTTCTTCCGGTACGGAACCGTCTGCATTTTGTCCTAGCAATACATCTTTTCCATCTGTATCAGTTCCTAACCATATAGGACCATAGAAAGTACCCAATGACTGTCCTTCTATCAGACGTTGAGTGTAGCAGGCAGCACTTGTAGACCATCCCACTTTGTATGTTCCGTTAGTGAATTCATCATTGGTGAATTTCACCAATTTGTTTTTATTGTGCGAAACGGTAAGTGAGGTATTCCATGTAAAGTCCCTAGTGTTAAAAGGTGTACCGGATATTGTTAATTCAACTCCTTCATTAGTAACTTTTCCAACATTCGTAAACAAGGTATTATATACATAAGGAGGTGTTGGCACGATGTAGTCATATAGCAAGTTTGATGTAGTCCGTTTGTAATAATCAAAAGTGAACGAGAGGTGGTTGTCAAACATTGTCATATCGACACCAACGTTGAACTCTGCTTTTTTCTCCCATTTTAGATCCGGATTTGCATTACTTGCAGGTTGATAAGTATTGATCCATTGGCCATTGTAATAGAATTTACCGGCTGTAGTCATCATCATCAAAGATTTGTAGTTTGAGAAATCCTGGTTACCGGTAACTCCGTATCCGGCTCTCAATTTTAAATCATCGATCCATTTGACATTCGAGAGGAATTTCTCTTTATTTATACGCCAACCTACGCTGACAGCCGGGAACCATCCCCACTTATTATTGTCACCGAAACGGCTGGAGCCATCACGACGTAGTGAAGCAGACAAAAGATATTTATCATCGTAGTTGTACATAAAACGTCCGAAGAATCCGATATATGTATTATCTTCTTTATTGGATGACATACTGGCTTTGCCTTCAGTAAGATTTGTTCCTGTCCCGATGTTATGAGTCTGGTTGTCATCGAAGTCGAAACCGGAATTAGTCATGGATGCAGATGTGCTGTAAGTATACTGGTATGTATATCCGAGTAATGCCTGAATAGAATGTTTTCCGAAAATATTCGAGTAATTTAAAGTAGACTCATATTGTGTATCGTTTTCCTGATAGTTTTCAATATAGGCTTGCCCGTTTGTTCCTATTAAACTTGGATAATAATGTGTGTAGTATTCACGTGTCTCATATTGTTCCTTGTCGTATGAAACAAAGTTCTCCCATTTTAATCCTTTTATAGGCAATATGTTTAGAGTAGCACGAATATTTGCACCATAATTATCATTCTTACTTTCCATGTTCCTTTCGTTAATGATCGCTACCGGATTGTAATATTCCATTGCTTTGATACGGCTATATCCTCCGGCATCCGGATCGCTGTCGTCATAAACAGGCTCTGTTGGATTATGGGTAAATGCCTGCATAAAAGCACTTGTAGAGGAAGGGCTGTATTTGCGATGAATGATATTCAGGTTATAATCCAAATCGACCCATTTATCTAATAATGACTGGCGAATATTGGTACGTGCCATTAGCTTTTCGGAGCTATTATGCTTTTGCAAGCCATCGCTCTTTTCATAATTGAAAGAAGTGTGGTGTGAGAACTTCTCGGAACCTCCGGATATAGACAAGTTGTGCTTATGGCTGAACGGAGTTTGTGTAATTTCTTTAAACCAATCGGTATCACTGTCAAAAATATAACTTTCCAATTCTGGGCGATATTCCTTGATAACAGATTTGTATTCGCTTGCCGATAAAGGTTTTGCTCTGCGTGAAACGGCTCCCACGGTGAGTTGCCCATCATAAGAAACTTCCGTTTTGCCACTTCTTGCACGTTTAGTTGTGACGATGATTACTCCATTCGTACCTCTTGTTCCATAAATAGCAGCTGCCGAACCATCTTTTAATACGTCAATTGATTCCACTTCCTGAAAATTGATATTTCTGATATCTGCACCTGCCACCCCATCAATAATAATTAATGGACCTTGGCCTGCGGAAAGTGTGTTTGTTCCGCGAAGTAATACTTCATATTTGGCTGTCGGATCAGCACCGTTCGGGTTGATAATTTGTAATCCTGCCACTTTTCCTTGCAACATTCCCATAGCATTGGTGAATGTTCCGGGATTGAGGTCATCTTTCTTCATGCTGGTAACCGATCCTGTAAGCTCTTTCTTTGTGGTAGAGCCGTAGCCGATTACTACAACGTCATTAAGCACTTTCGAGTCTTCGCGCAGGTGTATTACAAGCTGTGTCTGATTTCCTACTTGTTGTTCAACAGTTGCATAACCTACATAAGATATAACCAATACATCAGAAGGATTCGCTTTTACATTGAAGGTTCCATCAACTCCTGTAATAGAACCATTTGTTGTACCTTTAACAAGGACACTGGCACCGATAATGGGTTCATTTGCTTCATCGAGGACTGTACCTCTTATTGCCTTCTGGGCAATAGCATCATTGCTCATCAAAGAAAATACTATTAACAACATACTTGTCAATAGACCGTGGATTGAACATTGTTTTATCATAATAACAGAATTAAGGATGATTATTGTATTTCTTTTCTCAAAGGTATAGATACTTGTGCTCCCATTCTGGTAACAGAAATAGAAGAGGCTTTACTTGCAAATATAATTGCATCTTTTAGATTTTTGCCCTCAGACAGAGCTACGCACAATCCGCCGCAGAATGTATCTCCGGCAGCGGTTGTGTCTACTGCTTCTACCTTGAAGGCTGGAATGTGGATAAACTCATTGTTTTCATAGGCGAGAGCTCCTTTGGCTCCCATCGTAATAATGACAGTTTTTATGCCTTTCGAACTAATATAACGAATCGCTTCTTTTGCCGATTCATCATCTGTAATGTGCATTCCCGAGATGATTTCAGCCTCTGTGACATTAGGAATAAGAATGTCGACATTGGCTAATAAATCGTCAGGCAGTTGTTGGGTAGGGGCAGGGGCGGGATTTAATATAACGGTAATTCCATCTTTTTTAGCCATTTTGGCTGCATAAGTGACACTCTCGATTGGAGTTTCCAACTGCATAATGACGATGGATGCCTGTTTGATGGCAGGTTCTGCATTTTGTATGTCATCAATAGATAAAGTCCCGTTGGCTCCGGAAGCAACAACAATACAGTTTTCCCCTTTTTTGTCGACATTGATAAGAGCTACTCCTGATGGTTCCTGCGGGGTAATTCCTACATAAGTAGTGTCGATCTTTTCTTTGTGAAACATTTCCAAGGTTTCATTTCCAAAAATGTCATTTCCTATTTTACATATGAAAGTGACATCTCCTCCTAGTCTTGCAGCAGCTACGGCTTGGTTAGCTCCTTTGCCGCCATGATTCATTAAGAAGTTTCCTCCCAGAATTGTTTCTCCTGGTTTTGGTAGACGGTCTGATTTGATAACCATATCCGTATTACTGCTACCTATCACTACGATTTTCTTCTTTGTGTCCATATAATGAGTATTAAGTATTAAGGCGAATTGAATCGTAAACGATGCGCAATCGTTTGCGCAAATATAGAAATTTTTTTC
>ERZ1504711.322-NODE-322-length-13359-cov-4.058103_pt1 | contig 13359 bp, 8 predicted proteins | sample MGYA00571816_ERZ1504711 | MGnify/ENA primary metagenome ERZ1504711 (study PRJEB39906, sample SAMEA3182046) | gut metagenome | biome: human; feature: gut; material: Stool; isolation source: human stools | place: Canada | collected 2011-11-15 ...
TTCGACGCAACTCCGGTGGCTCACCCCACTTTGCGCAACCTTTATTTGGTGGGCAACGGCAGCAGCGAGAACAAGCGCGGCATCCGTTTGCGTGCCGGTACACGGGCTAATATCGACGGCGCGAAGGTAGCGGGTAAGCCTAATCCGCTCACTATTGAAACAACGCAGACCGACGATGCTTTGGCCAACGGTACTTCCGTGTTGAAAAATGTACAGATTGCAGGCGTGTTGAAGAACGACGTGACGGGTGGAAAATATCTTTCGGCCAATTTCCTCGCTGGACAAGGCAATGCTGAAAACGCCCAGATAGCCACGACGTGGGACGATGTGGCCGGTGATTTGTCTTTCGCTTGGTTGAATGACGCTTGGGTGACGGCTGTTCAATAAGCAATATCTTTATTTTGAAAGACAATCCCTCGGAATGCACAGTGGTGCAACCGGGGGATTGTTTCGGTTTTTCCGTATGCCTTTTGTTTATCGGATACTGACGGTGCACGGGCTGTCCAATTCGGTTTTCCACAGACGCAAGTAATCGAACCATGCTTTGCTGTTCTTGAAACCGTCTTTTTCACGCCGGGCACACACGGTGATGTAGTAACGGATATGCTTGTCGGCATCGGTACCTAATAGGGTGAGGTAATTGAACTCGTCTTCTTTCATTTCCTTGCGGCAGGCTTTGTCGGTGTACAGACCCAAGCCGACCCATTCGTCATGTTCCGGTGCACTTTTTTCCGGGACGTTGTTCCCCCAACTGCCGCAAAGGCCGTCTTCCTGCATGAAGCCGGTGGAGTGGCGTTCCAGTTTTTGTATGCCCGTGCAGAAGGTCGCGTCCGGCGAAGCGCCGTCGATACGGATGTCCACCTCCACGTCGCGGTGTCCGGCATAGAGCGTGTAGCGTTGGGTCATGTGCAAGGTTCGTCCGTGGTATACCCATCCGCCGTCGGCTACTTCCACTACGGTACGTACCGGTCCGTCGGCCAGGATGGTCTGCCTGCGCCAAGCCACGGTGTCGATGTAGCAGGGTTTGTCGTTTTGGTAACCTCGGAACGAACCTGCGCCCACAGACTGTCCGGCCCAGAGGATGTCACAACCGTATCCTTGTGCCAGTTGTTCGGGCGTGGTGTAGAATCCGGTGCTGTCCATCTCCAACCGATAGGAGGTTTTGCCGTACAGGTCGATGCTTTGCCGGTTGTCCATGTAGATGCGGAACGCTGCCAACCGGCTTTCGAAAACCGCACCGTGCCCGTAGATACTGTTGTACATGTCCAACAGATCGGCATTGCCGGGATAGGTGATGGATTTCACTTCCGGATGCTTTCCTTTCTCGTCGTGCAGTTTCAGGTAAGCGCGTGTTTCGCGAGGGTAGCTTCGGGGAGCGTCCGTATCGGACAGCGTGATGCGGTACACGGCTTCACCTTGCGCCGGGATGTCGGCCGTGAAGGCCAGTTCGTCGGCTCGGAAGTCGCCGTTCAGGTCGTCCGCTTGCGAGGGGATTTCCCGTCCGTCGCAGACGACTTTGGCAGACCGTACATGCAGGCCGTCGGCATGGCGGTGCAGGTCGACCACCACCGGATAGGCTTTGCGTGCCATCCTCGTGGGATTGGATATGCGTACTTCCCGTATGATTTCACGGGCTTGTCCCGTTCCTGCGCAGGACAAGCCTATCAGGAACCAGGCCGATAATGGGAGTCTCATGGCCATATCTGTTTATTCTACGGCTTCTCCTTGCCCGTCTTCAGTGAGGTAGAAGAGCGGAGAAGGGTTTGTTTGTTTCACCTTATAATAATGTAAACCGCTGTCGTTCGTGCGCGGATACCAATGGCCGAGCAAACGTATCATTTCTGCGCCGGCCCAGATGACGGGACCGTAACCGTGGGCAGCCTGATAGTTGGCCGGACGGTAGTAGTAGAACGCTGGATCAAATCCCATTCCTGTACCCACGCAAGTACCGTCCACTTGCCCGCCCTCCTTGATTTGCGTGCTGACGGCATGCCATCCGAGTTGCGCCACCGGGCCGTAAGTGATGCCTTCTATCCATCCTTTGTTGATGGCGTGGGCAATGCAATATACATAAATGGCCGTGGCCGAAGTTTCTAAGTAGGAATCGCTGCGGTCCACAAGCTGATGCCAGAAACCTTCCGAACTTTGGTAAGCCGCCAATCCCTTGATGTGGCGGCGCAGTTGTTCGAGCAGGAACGGGCGGTCGGGATGGTCTTCGGGCAGGGCGTCGAGCAGTTCGCAGTTGGTCAGTATGGCCCATCCGTTGGCACGTGCCCAATGGAAGGTGGGCTGCTGCGCCAGTCTTTCCACGTAGCCGTGACGGTAAAGCCCCTTTTCCGGGACAAACATGCGGTCGATGAACTGACGGCCTACCTTGGCCGCCTCGTTGAAATACTTTTTGGATTCCTCCTTTTTATAAATGCCGCGATAGGCCAAAGAAGGGACTCCCATGAACATGTCGTCTAACCAGATGGTGTTGTGTTGGGGGCGGTGGCGTGCGAATGTGCCGTCGGGCAGGCGGTATTGTCCGTGTTCGATGAAAGCGAAATAATTTTCTATCAGGTCGGACAGCGGCAAGGACGGGTCGGCGATACGCGCCTTCATCATGGCACAACACATGGCTCCGGCATCGTCCAATGCTTTCGGGTGCAGGATTTGTTCCATCTGCGCGTCGGTATCTTTGTATTGTTCGTAAAGCTTGCGGAATCCCGGAGCGACTTCGGCCAGGAACTTGAAACGGCGGACGACGTAATCCTTGTATCGGGCATCTCCCGTCACTTCGGCGGCATCCAGCAATGCCTGATAAGTCACGCCCCATTCATAGCTCCCGATGCGGAACGCGCCCCGGTCGAGTGTGGCGCCGTGGGGAATGTGCCGGTAGTCGGTCACTTCTTTGCCGTCGGCGTCCAATATGCGTACGGGAGTATGCTGTTCAATGTAGGCGAATACCCGGTCGATGTCCATCTTGACTTGTTCGGCGGTCAGGTCACCGTAGGGTACTTTGTATTCCGGTCGGAGCAGGTGCAACGGAGTCGTCATGTCGTTGATTTCGGTTTCCTGCGCCATGGCGGAGTGACCGAGGAACAGGATGCCTGCGGCAAGGAGGCAGACTTTGCAGATGGTTTTCATGCGTTTTGTTTATAAAATCAGGTTAATAATCAGGGCAGGCTTGCTGTAAAGGCACAAGCAACCCAAATGCAAAATTAGGAATAAATCCATAACGGGAAAGGGTTATCTCTTGGATTTTTTGAATTTATTTTCCGGGAAAGTTGGATATTACGGAAGTTATGCTGAATTTTGCATGCAGATAATCGTAAAATCATGAAAAACCTGATTTCAATTTTGTGCATGGGGCTGTCCATGCTTTCCGTGGGACTTTATGGTAAAAACGGCGTGTCGGGCGATTTGCGTTGGGTCGGTACGCGCCCTTCGACGGATTGTCCGGTCAGTTTGGGCATCCCGTTCCTGAAAGGGGAACTGGAGGCCGACGGTCGGGTGGTGTTAAAAGATGGGGGAGGCTCAGGTATCCCGTCGGATTGTTGGCCGTTGGCTTATTGGCCGGACGGGTCGGTAAAATGGCTCGGAGTGGCTGCCGTGATACCCGGAGAGGTGGAGGGCATCCGTTTCGAGACCGTTGGAAAAAAACATAAAATGAAAAATCGTTCCGAGACAAAAATACAGGTGGATGAGACGACTTCTTTCTTACGGGTGTCCACCGGGAAGGTGGAGGCTTATATTCCCAAACGGGGCAGTTGTCTGCTCGACAGCCTCCGTTGCGAAGGGAGAACGGTAGGCGGACAGGCTGCTTTGCTGTGCTCCACGCAGGACCATCCGTCGGCTGGAGGAGAGGCGGTACTGCATTTTACCGACTATCGCGGACAAGTGGAACGCGTCACGGTGGAACGTGCGGGGGATGTCCGGGCATTGGTGCGGATAGAAGGCCGTTATGCGAACGATGCCACGGGACGAAAATGGCTTCCGTTCACCGTACGCTTTTATTTTTATGCCGGGAGCGAACAAATCAAGATGGTACATTCCTTTGTGTTCGACGGCGATATGGACCGTGATTTCATCCGTAGCTTGGGTATCCGTTTCGAGGTTCCCATGCGCGAGGAGGTCTATAACCGCCACGTGGCCTTTGCTACAGCCGATGGCGGGGTATGGGCGGAACCGGTGCAGCCTTTGAACGGGCGGCGCATCCTGACATTGGACGGGGACAAAGGTTGGCAGGGGAGGCAGATGCGTGGCGAACGCATACCGGCCTACGAGAAGTTCGATGCCAAGAACCGTCATCTTCTCGACCATTGGGCGGTGTGGAACGGTTTCCGTTTGAGCCAGACGACGGCCGACGCTTTTTCTATCCGTAAACGTACGCATGCCGACCGTCCGTGGATAGGGACTTTCTCGGGAACCCGTGCGCCGGGTTATGTATTTGCCGGAGACGTAAGCGGCGGATTGGGCGTGGCTCTGAAAGATTTTTGGCAATCCTATCCCACGGCTTTGCAGGTGGACAATGCCGCTGCCCGGAATGCCCGTCTGACCGTATGGATGTGGAGTCCCGATGCGGAACCGATGGACTTGCGTCATTACGACAATGTGGCGCACGATTTGGAGGCCAGTTATGAGGACGTGCAGGAAGGGATGAGCACGCCCTACGGTGTGGCGCGTACTCACACGTTGACTCTCGTTCCGTCTGTGGCTTATGGGGGAAAGGAGACGGTAGCCCGGACGGCGGCCATGTTAGCCGAAGATGCCCCCTTGTTGTGCACACCGGAATACCTCCATGCCAAGCATGCCTTCGGGGTGTGGAGCCTGCCCGACCGGAGCAACCCGAAGCGGGCACGGGTGGAGGATCGTCTGGAAGACTATTTGGACTATTACGTGAAAGCTGTCGATCAACATCGCTGGTACGGTTTCTGGAACTACGGTGATTTTATGCACACCTACGATTCCGTGCGTCATACATGGCGGTATGACGTGGGCGGGTACGCATGGGACAACACGGAACTGGCCTCCAATATGTGGTTGTGGTACAGTTTCCTGCGCACCGGCCGTGCCGACCTTTGGCGGATGGCCGTGGCTATGAGCCGCCACACGACGGAGTGCGACGTGTATCATCTCGGACCTTTTGCCGGATTGGGGTCGCGTCACAACGTGAGCCATTGGGGCTGTGGAGCGAAGGAGGCACGCATCAGCCAAGCGGCGTGGAACCGTTTCTATTATTATCTGACCACGGATGAGCGTAGCGGTGACCTGATGAAAGAAGTGCGCGATGCCGAACAGAAACTTTATGACATCGATCCGATGAGGCTGGCTCTGCCGCGTGAGAAGTATCCCTGTACGGCACCGGCACGTCTGCGTGTCGGTCCCGATTGGTTGGCTTACGTCGGAAACTGGATGACGGAATGGGAACGGACGGGCAACACGGCTTACCGCGACAAAATCATCGCTGGCATGAAGAGCATCGCGGCCTTGCCCCACGGCATCTTCACCGGGCCGGGCGTATTGGGCTTCGACCCTGCCACGGGTGTGTTGAGCTACGAGGGAGACCCCGATTTACAACGCACTGAACATTTGATTACCATCATGGGCGGTTTCCAAGTGATGAACGAGCTGATGGAAATGATAGACTTGCCGGAATGGAATCGCACGTGGCTCACCTTTGCCAGGGAATACAAGGAAAAGGCGCGCACGATTACGCACAATCCTTTCCCTGTGACGCGCCTTACGGCTTATGCCGCTGCTAAAACGGGAAATCGGGAACTGGCTGCCGAGGCTTGGGATGAATTGTGGCACGTGTGGCACAATGACAAACCTTTCACGGTGCGTCGTGTGGAGGTGCCCGAAGTTCCAGCACCGGTGGACGAGAATCCCGTGGTGTGCACCAACGATGCGGCCACATGGAGTCTGGCCGCCATCTACATGCAGGAAGTCATTCCCGAATAGCTAAAAACAGCCTTTCTTGTCGTATTTTGCTTCGGAGTGTGCTCGTAAGTTGCGCGAACAGGGCACTTGTTGCGGACAGGTCACGGTGTTTGCTTATACCAGCCGTTTCCGGACGGATGTTCCCGGCAATATGGTCCATCAACAGGTACGTATGCCTGTACCGACACAGGATACGGCCGAAATTGTACATGCGGCTTTGGAAGCGTTGCGGTTGCATGCGTATGACGGGCATTTCGATTACAAGAAAGCCGGCGTTATCGTTTGGGATTTGTCGCCGCGTGAAGCGGTCCAGACGGATTTGTTTGAGTAAGTTGGATCGTGGAAGGCGTGGGGCGTTGATACGGGCTGTTGACGAGATAAACCGTAAGAACGGGCATAACGCGGTGAAAGTAGCAGCATTGGGGACCGGACAGAAATATGCTTCGGAGAGGCAATACGTTTCGCGACGTTATACGACGACTCTGGACGAGGTCTTGGTGGTGAAAGTGTGAGAGCTTCAGTTTACCTTTTTGTGTTATTTTATGCTAAAATGAGCTTTTGCCCCGTTTTTTTCTCCTGATTTTCATTCTGATATTGGAAACATTTGCTTCCTTTGTAAGAGGAAGAAAAACAATTTTTAGGAACCTTTTAAATTTTAAGAATCATGAGAAACGTTTACTTTACTTCATTACTGATGCTTTGCATGAGTGTCCATGTGAAAGCCGGAGATTGGATGAAACGTCTGCCGGACAACCTTTTTGTATCCCAAGTTTCTATTCCCGGAACGCATGATGCCGCTACGGGGAATGGGGTTACTTTGGCTTCCTTTTCTCAATGTCAAGATATAGATGTGGCTACGCAGTGGTCTATCGGAATCCGTGCTTTCGATTTTCGTCCGAAAGTTAAAGGCGATTATCTGAATATCAACCATGGGATTTCTGAAACTAATTTACGTTTCGACGCTGCTTTGTATCTGTTGCGGGATTCGTTGAAGGAGCATCCATCCGAATTTGCGGTGATCCATTGTTTGTATGCCTCCGGTTACGATAGTGACAAAACCAAATACGAAACCATGTTGCGCGAATTATTGTCGCGTGAGGATTTGAAGGACTATTTCATTCCGTTCCGGCGGGACTTGACGGTAGGGGATATGCGGGGAAAGATCTTGCTGTTGAGCCGTGACCAATATGCCGGTAAACCGATAACAGGCGGTTTTTTCCAGAGCTGGTGCGGTTGGTTGGACTGGAATGCACAGTCTTCTTGCAGTATCATAGGGGAGAGCGCGGCATCGGATTATAAATCTCCTTTGTGGGTGCAGGATTATGCCAATACGAAAGATAGCGAAGGAGGTGTGGCCAAGAAGGTAAGCGCGGTAACCGAGATGCTGGATCATAGTACGAAACATGTGACAAAAGACGAGTCGGACGTGGTGTGGGTGTTTAACTTTGCATCGGCTTATCCCGGGTCGATATCCATGGCGAATGGCTATCGTGAGAATGCGACCTACACGAATGCGGCTATTATAGAGTATTTGCAGACGCATGAAGCGGGGCCTACGGGAGTTATTCTGATGGATTATTGTGTGGACAGGAGTCCTAACGAGGTGGATGGAAAGTACCTGACGCGTGGGCGCGAGTTGGTGGATACCTTGATTGCCAACAATTACAAATGGTTGGAACGTAGAAATAAGACGGTGTACGACAAGGCTTTGGAACGGATAGACAAGCTTTATGAGCAGTTACAGGAGGCTCAAGAGAGCATTGCAACCGAATGTGCGGACGTGGCTGCCGAATTTGAGGATGAATTGGCTGCGGCAAAGGAAGTTATCGACCAACAAAAATATGAGATCGACAGTTTATATGCCGGATGGCTGTTCATGGAAAGTTATACGGTCGATTATACCGGAACCTATAGGATTATAAGGCAAATCGAGAAAGATGCGGAGAAAGCCCAGGCTGAATTTGATGAGGCATCGGGCATTCATGCGGTACAGGCTGAGCATATAGGAAACGATTGTCAGATATTCTCACTCACCGGAGAACGTTTGGATGTTCTTCGTCATGGTACGGTCAGCATCGTGAAGTTCCCAGACGGTAAGGTGCGGAAGGTCGTTTGCAAATAAGGCCGCTCCCGGTATTGGGCATAGGCAAGCCGGATTGGGCTTACGAAAGTCAACCGGTTGGTAAGATAAGGAGGATACACTTGAATGGCGGAAGCCGTATGGAGGTATCCTCTTTCTTCATTCTCTCCCCCACCAAGTTTTTTCCAAAAACACCTTTCATCCTTCAGGATGTATGGTAAATGGCTTTCATATAATGTATTACGGAATGAAGGATAAGGAGTCCATCTTTCAGCTTCCTTTCATTGCGGAAGGCGGTAAAAAGTTCTCAGCCGAATGATAAATCATTCTCAGCCAAACGATTTTCCGTTCTCAGTCGAACGATTTATCGTTCGCCGCAGAACGAAATGAAGCATGGCTGAAGGATGTTTGGAACATCTTTCAGTTTGTAACTACAAGGTAATAAGAGACTTATCATACAGTCTGAAGGATGAAAGGTGTTTTTGGGAAAACTCTGGTAGGGAGGAGAGAGGCTTTTGATGTCCATAAAAAAGAAATCCTGACCACCTCATCAAGAAGTGTTCAGGATTCTTTTTCTGTGCGCCTGATAGGACTCGAACCTACACGCCGCGAAGCACCAGATCCTAAGTCTGGCGTGTCTACCAATTTCACCACAGGCGCGGTAAGACGGCTGCAAAGATAGAAAGATTTATCGGCTTGGCCAAATTATCGTTTCAGAAATTCTCGGGCGGCTTCTATCATCGTATCTTTGTTGCGTGCCAGGTCTTCTTGTGTGAGCGATACGCAAGTGTCCGGTTTGATACCGAACTCGATTTGGTTCATTCCGGCATCGTACATCGGACAGGCGGAGAAGCGGACAGACCATCCGTTGGGGAGTTCGGAAGAAAAGGGGAGACCGGAACCGCCGCCTGTGCGGTCGCCCATAATGGTGACCAAGGGGCATTCCTTCATATCGCGTACGAAAGTATTGGTGGCACTATAACACGAACGGTTGGTCAGCACGACGGCTTTCTTTTGCCAGCGTATGCCTTTCGACGGTTCGATGTATTCGGCTTCGGGGGACGAAAAATCGTTGTGTCCCGTTCCGGTTTTATGGGCGATGTAGCCTACCAGTCGTTTTTCGTTGGTGAACCGTTCGGCCAATCGTTCGGCGTAGGTCAGCGTGCCGCCGGAATTGTTGCGTACGTCCACAATCAGTCCGTTGCACAAGCGCAGATAATACATGACTTCATCCAGATTGCCTTCACCGATGCCGGAGCTGAAGCTTCCATAATATATATAACCGATGTTGTCGTCGAGAATCTTGTAATACATGCCGGCGGCGATGCGGTAGTCCGTACCCAAATAAACTTGGTGGATGCTGTCGTTGAAATTACTCGGGTAGTCCTCATGCCAGCTCCAGTAACGGCCTACGTCGGCTGCGGAATAGAGGTTGACGTGGCCGTCGCGAAGTTCGGACAGCATGTCGCACAAGACTTCGAATAGTTGGGCGGAAGTCATTCCGTCATGTACGCGCGGACGGTATTTGGCATATACCTCGTTCCATGGCAGACATCCTTCCTGCGCCTTGTAATCGTGGAAACAGTATTGGGTGTCGATAATGCGCCAAAGCGTCTCGAAATTATTGACCGGCGTGTTATCCGGCTCTTCTTCACGAATGCAACTCGGGCAGAAAAGCAGGGCGAGAATGGCGCAGAATATAAAAAAGATGTAATGTTTCATACCGATGGTGGGTTACAGGATAAACGGGCGGTGTTGCGGCTCTTTGCGTTTGACGAAGCTGAAATGCTTCACGTAGCCTATCATGAAACTATGGTTCCAGATATGGCTGCGCAGTCCGTTCACACGACTTTGGCGGATGTCGCACAAATAGCCGGCCCGGAACGTAAATCCCGCAATGGGAAAGTCCAATGTCAGGAAATGGCGCATGGACGGTGCGTTGCCCGGATAAGTAAAGCATACGTTGCGGTCGTAGTTGCCTAATGACATCTCATAGTAAGACTGTCCGTAGCGTGGGGAGAACATGGCTCCGACGAGCGGCAGGCTGGTTTGGTAGCGGGCGGTGAAAGGTACTTTGCGGATATGGAACGGGTAGACGGCCATCAAGGATGCGTCTATGTCGATGTCAGCCTTGGCCTGTACCGGATTGTTGGAATTACGGTTGTTGTAAATCGCTCCCAGTCCGGCATGGACTTCTCCTCCGGCCATCAGCCGCAACCGTCCGCCTACGACCCAGTTGTAATGCCAACCGATGGAATAATTTATCTTGCCCCCCAGTTCGTCGGAGTTTCCGGCCCGGTTGGAGGTATAACAAAAAAATCCGTCGAGGATACTTTGTGTCGTGATGCGTCCGTCTAACCAGTGGGTTTTACGTAAGGTCTCATGCAGAATGCTCAGGTGAGGCCCGGTATAAGTGGAGGGAGACAGGTAAGTCTCGTATAGGCTTGTGCGTCCCGCGCCGAAGAGTGTGGCGTGTGTCGTATAGCGGTTTTCCGGAAGGGGGGCGGCATCTTGGGCTTGGCATGGTCTGATGCCAAGAAATGTCCCTATGGCTAATAAAAGAATGAGTGCCCGCTCCCTGACGGAGCGGGACATTCGGAACGAAACGGTTGTATAGGCCGGTAAGAGGTGAGACATATTATTCGTCTTCAAAAAGTTTCATTTGCCCGGTAAGCTCATCCATGATGTCGCTTTGGCTTTTACCGGCATCCGGATCCAGATTCTCCTTTTCTGTGTCTTTTTCTTCCGTTTCTTCCGCCACGGCTTCTTCGGTTTCCGGTTCCGAGCGGCGTATGGGTTCCAGTTCGGTAATGGTTTCCGTATCGAACGTAGTGAGCCGTTTGCCTTTCGCTTTGAAACTCTTTACGCCGATGAAACTTTCCGCATCGATTTCCTGTGGGTCGCGGAAACTGTCGTGCCCGCCGAACGTGATTTGCAACCTTGGATAGGCTTCATCCGTGAGCAAGACGAAGCGGCTGTCCTTGTTTTCTCCCATGAAACTTTGGGGCTTGGTACTCGGTTCGAACGCAAAACGCTTGACGTAGGGATAACCTTGCTGGTCGGCATCGTAGAGAACGGCACACCATATCTTGTCCGGTGAGAACTTTTCGATACGGAGTATACCCGGTTCATAATGGTTGTTTACGTCGAAATTGGTCGTGTAGAACTCTCCGCTTTTCAGGATGACCAAAATCAGGTCTTCGCTGTGGAACTCGCCCAGATATTCTCCCCGTTCATCGTAATTCAGGCGGTTGACATCATGGTCGAACCATACTTTGCGTCCGCCCAAGGTAGAACCGCCGTGGGATTTCAGGCCGATACGCTGTATCTCGTTTTTGCTTAAAATGTTGCCCATACTTTGGCGACCTTTGATAGTCACAGTACTGAAATCCTTTTCCACAAATATCTTTTTGAGTTTCAGGGCGGGTTTCAGGGTAATTTTGATGACCTCCGCTTCTCCGTTCGGATTGGCCGTGAAGTAGACGACGCGTGAAAAGGGTTTGCCTTGCGTCAGGTCGTATTCACGGTCGCGGGTGATGGAAGTCACATTGAAACGTTTGATGTAATAGAAACCGTCCTTGCCGTCCCGGTAGGCTACGTTGTAAATCGTCCGTTTGTCGTTGCGTTTGAACACTGCGGCATGGATGATTTCGGCTTTTTTCTTTTCCGCCTTGCTCCTTTCCGTTTCGCCCACGAACGTTTTGTCGCTGATACGGATGACTTTATAAGTTCCGTCGCGGTAGAAAATGATGGCATCGTCGAGGTCGGAACAGTTGGCAATGAATTCGTCCTTTTTGAGCGATGTGCCGATAAAGCCCTCTTCGCGGTTGATGTACAGTTTCTCGTTGGCTTCCACCACCTTGGTAGCTACGATCGTATCGAAATTGCGCAGTTCGGTATGACGCGGATGCTCATCGCCGTATTTGGCTTTCAGCATACGGAACCAGTTGCAGGTGACTTCTACCATGTTGTCCAAGTCGCGGTCGATGCGTGCAATCTCATCTTTCATCCGGGCGATGGCGTCGTTAGCCTTGTCTTTATTGAATTTCAGGATTCGGGCCATTTTGATGTCCATCAGTTTGAGGATATCGTCTTGAGTCACTTCCCTTATCATCTGCGGATAGAAAGGCGTGAGCCGTTCGTCGATGTGTGCGCAGGCCGCGTCCATATCTTTGGCCTGTTCGAAGTTGCGGTCTTTGTAAATCCGCTCTTCGATGAATATCTTTTCGAGCGAGGCGAAATGCAGGCTTTCTTGAAGTTCTCCCTTACGGATGAGCAATTCCTTGCGGAGCAGTCCGAGCGTGTTGTCCACTGAACGTTTCAGCACTTCGCTGACGGTCAGGAAGCAAGGCTTCTTGTCGTCGATGACGCAGCAGTTGGGCGAGATGCTGACTTCGCAGTCGGTAAAAGCATAGAGGGCATCCAATGCCTTGTCCGAACTTACGCCCGGCGTCAGGTGCACTAAGATTTCCACTTCGGCAGCCGTGTTGTCCTCTACCTTGCGTACTTTGATTTTGCCTTTTTCGATGGCTTTCAGGATGGAGTCGATCAGGGTTGTAGTAGTCTTTCCGTAAGGAATCTCACGGATGGCCAGCGTCTTGTTGTCTATCTTGGTGATTTTGGCACGTACTTTCACTACGCCCCCTCGTCCGCCATCGTTATACTTGCTTACGTCGATACTTCCTCCTGTCAGGAAATCCGGGTAAAGTTGAAACGGTTCGTCATGAAGGTAGTTTACGGCGGCATCGCATATCTCGTTTAAATTGTGCGGCAGGATTTTGGAAGACAAACCTACGGCAATGCCTTCCACGCCTTGAGCCAACAGTAGCGGGAACTTGACCGGAAGCGTCACCGGTTCCTTGTTCCGGCCGTCGTATGAAAGTTTCCATTCCGTGGTTTTGGGGTTGAACACCACATCGAGGGCGAATTTGGAGAGCCGGGCCTCGATATAACGCGGAGCAGCCGCCGAGTCGCCGGTAAGGATGTTGCCCCAGTTTCCTTGGCAGTCTATGAGCAAATCCTTCTGTCCCAACTGTACCAAGGCATCCCCGATGGAAGCGTCTCCGTGCGGATGGAATTGCATGGTATGTCCCACGATGTTGGCCACCTTGTTGTAGCGCCCGTCGTCCATACGCTTCATGGAGTGTAGGATGCGGCGTTGTACCGGTTTGAAACCGTCATTGATGTGGGGCACGGCCCGTTCGAGAATCACGTAAGAGGCATAATCCAGAAACCAATTCTGATACATTCCGCTCAGGTGGTGCGTGATGCTGTCGTGAGGACTTGTTTCCGGTTGGTAATTGGAGTGTGCGTCATTTTCCTCTTCCGGGCTTCCCGTAGTCAGGTCTGTCAAC
>ERZ1504711.367-NODE-367-length-12280-cov-3.618078_pt1 | contig 12280 bp, 10 predicted proteins | sample MGYA00571816_ERZ1504711 | MGnify/ENA primary metagenome ERZ1504711 (study PRJEB39906, sample SAMEA3182046) | gut metagenome | biome: human; feature: gut; material: Stool; isolation source: human stools | place: Canada | collected 2011-11-15 ...
GGCCGGAGGACCGCTGGGAGCCTTGGCAGGTTTTGTATTCGGTTCATTGTTCGACACCGATTCAAATGACGCAGGCAGTTATTATGGAGAAGCACCAACGCACGGCACTACCTATACCGGGCAACGGAACAGTTTCCTCTTCTCCATGCTCGTGATGGCTTCGTACATTATCCGTGCAGACGGGCGCATCATGCATAGTGAAATGGAATTCGTCCGCCGCTTTCTGAGAAGCACATTCGGTGAGGCTGCCGTGGGCGAGGGAGAACGAATACTGCTCAACCTCTTCGAACAGCGCAAGCAGATGGACAGACAAAACCCACTGGCATTTAAAAACACCATCCGTGACTGTGGAACGCAGATTGCCGCCAACCTGACATACGAGGAACGCTTGCAACTGCTGGTATTCTTGGTAGAAATTGCCAAAAGCGACGGACACGTCTGCAACGAGGAGATAGAAGCCTTGAAAGAAGTGGCCATGTACATGGGACTATCCGTCAAGGAAGTGGAATCCATGCTTAACCTAGGCGGTAGCTCACTGAACGAGGCCTACAAAGTACTTGAAATTGAACCCACTGCCACCAATGACGAAGTGCGTGCCGCTTACCGCCGCCTAGCCTTGAAACACCATCCCGACCGGGTGGCAACGCTGGGCGAAGACATTAAGAAAGCCGCAGAAGAGAAGTTCCAAAGCATCAACAATGCCAAAGAACAGATATACAAGGCACGAGGTATGAAATGACGTACCTCGCTCCTTGCCTTGTGGACAGCATCATGACGTTTATAAACATTCTATATTAACATCAACCCACACACTTATGAAGAAAACCCTTGCAATCCTTGCACTAGGCCTTACTGCCATTGCCGGACATGCCGCCACGCCGCTCTGGATGCGCGATGTGCAAATCTCTCCCGACGGTACGGAAATCGCATTCTGCTACAAAGGAGACATCTACAAGGTGCCGGCCAAAGGTGGAACCGCCACACAGCTTACTACCCAAGAGAGCTACGAATGTACCCCCATATGGTCGCCGGACGGCAAACAAATAGCCTTTGCCAGCGACAGATACGGCAACTTCGACGTATTCGTGATGCCGGCAGACGGCGGAACCGCCCAACGGCTCACTACCCACTCCACCGGTGAGATACCCTCCACATTCACTCCGGACGGAAAGTATATCTTGTTTTCCGCCTCCATCCAGGACCCGGCAAGCAGCGCTCTTTTCCCCACTTCGGCCATGACCGAGCTTTACAAAGTACCTGCAACGGGAGGGCGTACGGAGCAAGTGCTGGGCACCCCTGCCGAAGCGGTCTGCTTCGACAAGGCGGGCCATCAGTTCCTCTACCAAGACCGCAAGGGATTTGAAGATGAATGGAGAAAGCACCACACCTCCTCCATCACCCGCGACATCTGGCTGTATGATGCAAAGACGGGCGCCCATACCAACCTCACCGACCGCGCGGGCGAAGACCGCAACCCGGTGTTGTCACCCGATGGAAGAACGGTTTACTTTTTGAGTGAGAGAAACGGCGGCTCATTCAACGTGTATGCCTTCCCGCTGGCACAGCCCCGAGAGGTGAAGCCCATCACCAGCTTCAAGACACATCCCGTGCGCTTCCTCTCCATGAGTGACGGCGGGACGTTGTGCTACAGTTACGACGGCGAAATCTATACCCAGCAGCCGGATGCCACCCCGAAGAAAGTCGCCATAGAACTGGTGCGCGATGACCGGCCGCAATTCGCCAACCTGCAGTCTTCCGACGGAGCCACCTCTGCCGTTGTGTCCCCGGACGGAAAACAGATTGCCTTCACGCTGCGCGGAGAAGTCTTTGTCACTTCGGCAGACTATGCCACTACCAAGCAGGTGACGCACACACCGGCACGCGAAGCGGGCCTCTCCTTTGCGACGGACAACCGCACCCTGGCCTACGCCAGCGAGCGAGGCGGCAACTGGCAGCTCTACCTTGCCAAGATAGCCCGCAAGGAAGACCCTAACTTCCCGAACGCCACGCTGATTGAAGAAGAAGTGCTGCTGCCCTCCACCACCGTGGAACGTGCCTATCCGCAATTCTCGCCCGACGGCAAGGAACTCGCCTTCATCGAAGACCGCATCCGGCTGATGGTGCTCAATCTGGAGACGAAGAAGGTGCGCCAGATTACGGACGGCTCCACCTGGTACAGCACCGGCGGAGGATTTGACTACGCATGGTCGCCGGACGGTAAATGGTTTACACTTGAGTTCACGGGTAACAAGCACGACCCCTACTCCGACATCGGCCTGGTCAGCGCAGAGGGAGGCAAAGACATCATCAACCTCACCAATAGCGGCTACATGAGCGGCTATCCCCACTTTGCGCTGGACGGCAACGCCATCCTTTTCACCACCGAACGCTACGGCATGCGTGCCCATGCCTCATGGGGCTCGCTGAACGACGCCATGCTCGTCTTCCTCAACCAAGACGCCTACGACAAATACTGCCTGAGCAAAGAAGACTACGAACTGCGCAAGGAGCTGGAGAAGGAACAAAAGAAGTCTGCCGGAAAAGACACCCCCCAAGACAAAAACAAGGATAAAAAGAAGAAAGACGACAAGAAAGACAGCAATGCTGACGAAAAAGATGACCAGCCGAAAGACATCGTCGTAGAGCTGAAAGGCATCGAAGACCGTGTGGTGCGCCTCACCCCGAATTCTTCCGACATGGGCAGCACCATCATCTCCAAGGATGGCGAGACACTCTACTACCTGGCAGCCTTCGAAGGCGGCTACGACCTCTGGAAGATGAATCTGCGCAAGAAAGAGACCCGCCTGCTGCACAAGATGGATGCCGGATGGGCGGACATGCAGCTGGACAAGGACGGCAAAAGCCTCTTCCTGCTGGGCAGCCACAAGATGCAGAAAATGGACACTTCATCCGACGCGCTGACCCCCATCACCTTCCAGGTAGATGCCAAGATGGACCTGGCTGCGGAGCGCGAATACATGTTCGACCACGTGTACCGCCAGCAGCAGAAGCGATTCTACAACACCTCGATGCACGGAGTGGACTGGGACAAGATGACCGCCGCCTATCGCCGCTTCCTGCCCCATATCGACAATAACTATGACTTTGCCGAGCTGCTGAGCGAATGGCTGGGCGAACTGAACGTATCTCACACCGGTGGCCGTTTCTATCCCAAAGGGCAGTCCGAGCCTACTGCCAGTCTGGGACTATTCTTCGACTGGAACTACACGGGCCGGGGCATGCTCATTGCCGAAGTGGTGGAGAAAGGCCCCTTCGACACAGCCAACACCCGGGTGAAAGCCGGCACAGTCATCGAGAAGATAGACGGCGTGGAAATCACCCCCGATGCAGACTACTACACGCTGCTCAACAACAAGGCACGGAAGAAGACACTTGTTTCCCTCTTCGACCCACAGACCAAGGAACGCTGGGAAGAGGTCGTTATCCCCATCACGAACGGTGCGTTCAGTGATTTGCTCTACAGCCGCTGGGTGAAACAGCGTGCGGCAGACGTTGACCGATGGTCGGGTGGCCGATTGGGTTACGTGCACATCGAGTCTATGGGAGACGACAGTTTCCGTTCCGTCTACTCGGACATCCTGGGAAAATACAACAACCGCGAAGGCATCGTCATCGACACCCGTTTCAATGGCGGTGGACGCTTGCACGAGGATATAGAAATACTTTTCAGTGGACAAAAATACTTCACCCAAGTGGTGCGCGGTCGCGAGACGTGCGACATGCCCAGCCGCCGCTGGAACAAACCCTCCATCATGGTGATGTGCGAGGCCAACTACTCCAATGCGCACGGCACGCCGTGGGTTTACAGCCACCGCGGACTGGGCAAGCTGGTAGGCATGCCCGTGCCGGGAACCATGACCAGCGTGTCGTGGGAACGCCTGCAAGACCCGTCATTGGTATTCGGCATCCCCGTCGTGGGCTACCGCCTGTCGGACGGCAGCTATCTGGAGAACTCGCAGCTGGAGCCGGACATCAAAGTAGCCAATTCACCCGAGACCATCGTGAAGGGAGAAGACACACAGCTGAAAGCTGCCGTAGAGGAACTGCTGAAGGAACTCGAAAAATAAGTACCGCCCTGCCCCACGCAGGAATACCGGTCATATAGGCCGATATATATATTAAGATGATGTGTCAAAACGGTTGATGGCACATCATCTTTTTTTATATGCCACAAGGAAGCAATACTTTTTCTATCTCACTTTTTTGCACTATCTTTGTGACATAAATTCCTAACTCTTTAACTGATTATGTTTGCTGACTTGTTAAACTCCTCCTATTTCGCGCTCTTTCTCATTGTGGCTTTAGGCTTCATGTTGGGAAGAATCAAGATTAAAGGGCTTTCGCTCGACGTCTCCGCCGTCATCTTCATTGCCCTGCTGTTCGGACACTTCGGTGTCATCATCCCCAAAGAATTAGGAAACTTCGGACTGGTGCTCTTCATCTTCACCATCGGCATCCAGGCCGGTCCCGGATTTTTCGACTCCTTCCGGAGCAAGGGCAAGACGCTTATCATCATCACCCTGCTCATCATCTGCTCCGCCGCCCTGACGGCAGTAGGACTGAAATATGCCTTCGACATCGATACTCCCAGTGTCGTGGGACTGATAGCCGGTGCCCTGACCAGTACGCCGGGACTCGCCGTTGCCATTGACAGCACCCATTCCCCACTGGCATCCATCGCTTACGGTATTGCCTATCCTTTCGGCGTTATCGGCGTGATTCTCTTCGTTAAGCTGCTGCCCCGTATCATGCGCATCGACCTCGACAAGGAGGCGCGCCGGTTGGAGAAGGAACGCCGCAGCCAGTTCCCGGAACTGACAACCTGTCTGTTCCGCGTAACCAACCCCGCCGTCTTCGACCGGAGCCTGATGCAAATCAATGCGCGCGCCATGACCGGAGCCGTCATCTCACGCCACAAGCACAACGAGCAGATAGCCATCCCCACCGCCCAGACCATCCTGCACGAGGGAGACTACATACAAGCCGTGGGTAGCGAAGAGGCCTTAAACCAGCTCGCCGTCCTCGTGGGCGAACGCGAAGAAGGCGAACTGCCACTCGTAGACATGCAGGAGATTGAATCCCTGCTGCTCACCAAGAAGGATATGATAAACAAGCAGCTGGGCGACCTCAACCTGATGAAGAACTTCGGCTGCACCGTCACCCGCATCCGCCGAAGCGGCATCGACCTCTCCCCCTCGCCCGACCTGGCCCTAAAATTCGGCGACAAACTGATGGTGGTGGGCGAGAAGGACGGCATCAAGGGAGTGGCACGCCTGCTGGGCAACGACACCAAGCAACTGTCCGACACCGACTTCTTCCCCATCGCCCTGGGCATCGTGCTGGGCGTGCTCTTCGGCAAGCTCAACATCTCCTTCTCGGACAGTCTGTCGTTCTCTCCGGGACTGACGGGAGGCATCCTGATGGTCGCCTTGTTCCTGAGCGCCATCGGAAAGACCGGCCCCATTCTGTGGTCCATGTCCGGCCCTGCCAACCAACTGCTGCGCCAGCTGGGACTGCTGCTCTTCCTTGCCGAAGTAGGGACATCGGCAGGACGGAATCTGATGGCCACGTTCCAGGAAAGCGGCTGGCTCTTGTTCGGCGTAGGCGCCGCCATCACGCTGGTGCCCATGCTGGTGGCAGTATGCGTAGGCCTGTTCGTGTTCAAGATAAACATTCTCGACCTGCTGGGCACCATCACCGGCGGCATGACCAGTACGCCCGGCCTTGCCGCCGCCGACTCCATGACGGACAGCAACATACCGAGCGTGGCCTATGCCACGGTATATCCCATTGCCATGGTGTTCCTCATTCTGATAATCCAGGTGATAGCCTCCGCAGTCTATTGACGCATGAAGACGTACAGCCGGACAGAAACCATCGCCCGCATGAACGCACTGGCCGGAGCCAATGTGCCCTTCCTCTTCATCGTAGACTACGCGCAAGAGCAGTCGCACATTGAGCCCCTCGACCGGATAGACCCCGCCACCTGCCTTTTCCAATTCCCGAAGGCAGGCAACACGGAGACGGCTGCAACAGCCCTTGCCAGAAGCACAGCCGCCCGATGCGCCGGCCCTATCCAGTGGGACATCACTCCCCCTTCCCCCGCCGCATACAGACATTCGTTCGACCTCGTGAAGCAAAACCTGCTGGCAGGCAACAGCTACCTGACGAACCTCACTTGCCGGGTACCCGTCACCACCAATCTGACACTGGAAGAAATATTCCTCCACTCCGAAGCCTTGTACAAGCTGTGGCTGAAAGACCGGTTCGTCTGCTTCTCCCCCGAAATCTTTGTCCGCATAGAGAAGGGCAAGATAAAGTCCTTCCCCATGAAAGGCACCATCGACGCTACCCTGCCCGATGCGGAACAGCTCTTGATGCAGGACACCAAAGAGGCAGCCGAGCACGCCACCATCGTCGACCTGATACGCAACGACCTCAGCATGGTTTCGGAACACGTCGAAGTGACCTCCTACCGATATATAGACCGCCTGCAAACCAATAAGGGCCCCATCCTCCAGACCAGCTCCGAGATATGCGGCACCCTGCCCGAAGACTACACCGCACACCTGGGCGACATCATCTTCCGCCTGCTTCCTGCCGGCTCCATCACCGGTGCCCCCAAGCCCAAAACCGTAGAAATCATCGCCCAGGCCGAGGACTACCGCCGGGGCTTCTACACCGGCATCATGGGGCATTATGCCGACGGACAGCTGGACAGCGCTGTCATGATACGCTTCATCGAGCAGGAAAACGGCCAGCTCCACTTCAAGGCAGGAGGCGGCATCACCGCCAAAAGCCGGTGGGAAAGCGAATACAACGAAGTAATACAGAAAATATATGTGCCTATTTATTGAAACCATACGCATCGACCACGGAAGGGTCTGCAACCTTTCCCGCCACAACCGGAGGCTGAACGATACCCGCGCCCACTTCTGGCCGGAAAGCACACCGCTGCAACTGTCCGATTATCTGTCGTCTCCCGGCTGTGGAGCAGGCATCACCGGGGCGGGCATCGTCAAGGCACGCGTAGTGTATGGTGAAAAAGGTATTGAAGACCTCAGCTACTCCCCCTACGCCGTGCGGCACGTGCATTCGCTGGCACTGATGCAGGCCGATACCATCGACTACACCTACAAAAGCGCCGGACGCGAACCGCTGAACTGCCTCTTTGCCCTGCGCGGCGCATGCGACGACATTCTGATTGTGAAACAAGGCCTGCTGACAGACACCTCCATCGCCAACATCGCCCTTTCCGACGGTACCCACTGGTACACGCCGGCACATCCCCTGCTGAAAGGGACCAAACGGGCAGCCTTGCTGGAAGAAGGAATCTTGCAGGAAAAAGATATCAGACCGGAAGACTTGCCTTCATTCTCTACTGTCAGGCTGTTCAATGCCATGATTGACTGGGGAGAACTGGAACTCCCCGTACGGAACATCATCCCGTAGAGCCTCTACTCGTGCATATCGTTGAGATGTATCTCCAAAGACTTCACCGATATATATATTTCGTACACCGATATGGCCAGCGAAATAATCAGCAATATCAGCGCCAAACCGAAGATATAGGCCGAAAGCAGATGGAGACGGATATAGACAAAGAACATGCTGACCACGCACAGCAGCAGGCTGCCGATGCCCGCCACCTGCATGGCACGCGTCAGGTAGAGCCGCTTCCTCAGGTTGGCAATCTGCGCCGCCTTCACCGAAGACGGGTTCTCCATGTACTGTTCCTTCAAGGTGCGCACCAGTTGGGCATAGGACAAGAAACGGTTGGTATAGGCCAGCATAATCAGCGATATGGCCGAAAACAGCAAGGCGGGGGTGGTTAAATCTATTTCCATAAGAATGATGCTTAATTATATCTATCCGTCCCGATAGCAGGACTTACCTCCGCAAAGATAAACGAAAGATTGAAACCACAGAAACAAGTTTCCTTTTTTCCATTTCCCAAAGATTTATCCTACTTTTGCAGTGACAATAAAAAAACTCCTTACCACCGTAACTTAACAAATACGACCATGCGATATACCGTTTCCGCTCCTGCCTCACTGCACGCAGCCATACAGCTCCCGGCATCCAAAAGTATCAGTAACCGGGCACTCATCCTCCACTCCCTTGCCCACGGCAATATCCTGCCCCGCAATCTGAGCGATTGTGACGACACCATAGTGATGACTCGCGCCCTCGACGGAAATCCCGGACATATAGATATCCTTGCCGCCGGCACCGCCATGCGTTTCCTCACCGCCTACCTCAGCGTAACTCCTGGCACCCGAATCATCACCGGTACGCAACGCATGCAGCAACGCCCCATCCGCATACTGGTAGACGCCCTGCGAGAGCTCGGCGCCCGCATAGAATACGTCGGAAACGAAGGGTTCCCTCCCTTGCGCATCACCGGAACAGAACTGACCGGCAGCGAAATATCCCTCGCCGGCAATGTCAGCTCACAATACATATCCGCCCTGCTGATGATTGGTACCGTCCTTCCCAAAGGCCTGCGCCTGCACTTGACGGGTGACATCATCTCCCGCCCCTACATCAACCTGACGATTCAAGCCATGAAGGCCTTCGGCGTCGAAGGCGACTGGGTCTCCGAAGATTGCATCACCGTCAGCCCCGGCGGATACACGGATACCCCTTTCACCGTAGAAAGCGATTGGAGCGCCGCCTCTTACTGGTATCAGATGATGGCAATAGAAGGAATTAAAAATGAAAAAATAAAAGGGGGAGACAGAAGTAGCGCAAAAGAAAGTGAAGACAGCACGAAGGAAGAAGCGCACACGGCAGAAATCGAACTGCTCGGTCTCTTCGCCCACAGCTATCAAGGCGACAGCCGCGGCGCGGAAGTCTTTACCCGCCTCGGCGTCCATACCGAATATACAGACCGGGGAGTAAAACTGACCCGGAAGGGTACTCCCGCCACCCGTCTCGACGAAGACATGGTGGACATCCCGGACCTGGCGCAGACCTTTGTCGTCACCTGCTGCTTGATGGACATCCCTTTCCGCTTCACCGGACTGCAAAGCCTCAAAATAAAGGAGACCGACCGTATCACCGCCCTCATTACGGAACTGCGCAAACTGGGTTACGTCGTGCGCTCCGAGCAAGACAGCATCTTGTTGTGGGATGGCGAACGCTGCCCGGCAGACGCTGACCCCGTCATCGCCACCTACGAAGACCACCGTATGGCCATGGCATTTGCCCCCGCCTGCCTTGTACTGCCCCAAATACGGATAAATGAACCACAGGTCGTTACCAAATCTTACCCTGCTTACTGGGAAGACTTGCAAAAGGCGGGATTTAAAGTCTGCCAAGATGCAATGCAATCTTAGAATAAAGCTTTTATTCTTAGAAATACAGCCTTTATTCTTAAGAATATAACCTTTATTCTTAGGAATAAAGGATACATTCTAAGATTAGGATGCATCCAAAGTAGTTTTATACTGCGTTCCAGGCAAGTAATGCCTGCGTCGGGTGGAAGTAATCTGCCTACCTGCAATCTGACTCATTATTTTGTCGTGTACAAAACAATGTGTATCTTTGTCCGTTCTATTAATGGAACATGTTTTTCAAGAAAAGGAAGCCCATGTGGATATTGATTATTAGCCTGATTGTCCTTGCCCTCGTGGCAGCCACAGCCGGAATTATACGCAACCGAAAACTGCAGAAGAAGATAGACCGCGGCGAACTGGACGCCATGCCCGAAGTGCAGGAAGTGGATTCCGAATGCTGCGGACAGCATGAAATCTGCGAACGTGACAGCTTACTGGCAGCCGTCAGCAAACAAATTGAATATTACGATGACGAGGAACTGGACAAATACATCGGCACCGCTCCCGATGCCTATACTCCCGAGCAGGAAGACGAGTTCCGCGACGTGTTCTACACCATGCAAGACACGGACGTAGCCGGATGGGTACGCAGCCTGCAACTGCGCGGCATAGCCCTGCCGGAGAATATCAAGGATGAAGTATTCCTCATTATCGGCGAACGTCGTCTCACCCCCCATTCCTAACACTCCACATCCAACTTTTAATTTGTAATTCTTAATTTTTAATTGAATAAATGGAGCTACTGCAATACACCTTTTTCCAACATGCCCTCATCGGCAGTCTGCTGGCAAGCATTGCTTGCGGGCTGATAGGCACATACATCGTCACCCGGAGACTGGTGTTCATCAGCGGCGGATTGACGCATGCCTCCTTCGGCGGTATCGGTCTGGGATTGTATACCGGCATTTCTCCCATTCTGTCGGCAGCCTTGTTTGCAGTTTTGTCCGCTTTCGGTGTAGAGTGGCTCAGCAAACGAAAGGATATGCGGGAAGACTCTGCCATTGCCGTATTCTGGACATTGGGCATGGCATTGGGCATTATGTTCACTTTCCTTTCGCCGGGATTCGCACCCGACTTGTCCGCCTATCTCTTCGGTAACATTCTCACGATTACCTGGAGCGACATCGCTCTATTGGGCGGGCTTGCCCTGCTGCTGATACTGTTTTTTGCACTGTATCTCCATCCTATCATCTACGTGGCTTTCGACCGGGAGTTTGCCCGCTCGCAAGGCATTCCGGTGCAGGTATTCGAATATGCACTGATGATGTTCATTGCGCTTACCATCGTGGCATGCCTGCGCATGGTGGGCATCGTACTGGTCATCTCCCTACTCACTGTTCCCCAGATGACCGCCAACTTGTTCTCGCACCGGTTCCACCGCATCATCTGGCTTTCCATCGGCATCGGTTACCTCAGTTGCCTGGGCGGGCTGATGATTTCTTTCTACTTGAATGTCCCCTCGGGTGCATCCATCATATTCTTTTCCATCATTATCTATGCCATTTGCAAGACGGGAAAAAGTTTTTGGCTATATTTGCAACGCTAAAGAAATCTATAAACACAATGGAAATCAAAATTCAGTCATTAGACCAGATTCACGAAGCCGCCCACCAGTTCATCGCTGAAATGGGTGACAATACCGTCTTCGCCCTCTATGGAAAAATGGGGGCGGGCAAGACGACTTTCATCAAAGCCGTTTGCGAGGAATTGGGCGTTTCCGACGTCATCACCTCCCCTACCTTCGCCATTGTCAACGAATACCGTTCCGACACTGCCGGCGAACTGATTTACCATTTTGACTTCTACCGCATCAAGAAACTGGAAGAAGTGTATGACATGGGGTACGAAGATTACTTCTACAGCGGCGCCCTCTGCTTCATAGAATGGCCGGAGCTGGTAGAGGAGCTCTTGCCGGGTAACACCATTAAGGTCACCATCGAAGAAGTGGAGAACGGAGAGCGGAAAGTCACGTTAGAGAGCTTTGAATAAGGCATGCTTTTCCCCCGCTTTAATTTTTAATTCTTAATTGTTATTTCTGATGAGCCAATACATCGTTCAAGGAATTTTTGCCGTCGCGGGCATCACCGCCTTGCTGGCAGCCATATTGGACTGGAACTGGTTCTTTACTGCCCGAAACACCCAGTTTATCGTACAAAATGTAGGGCGGCGACAAGCCCGCCTGTTCTACGGTGTATTGGGTGTCATCCTCATCGGCACGTCCATCTTCTTTTTTCTGAATACGCCACCGGTTACATAAAAACAAAAAATCGCGGATGAAGCCATGCTCATCCGCGATTTTCCTATACTTTTGATACAGACTATTCTTCGTCCAAAGATTCCGTATATTCCATCTCACCTTGTACGATGAAAAGGATTTCTTCCGGATCATAGTCACCCATCTCATCCTTATGGGCTTCCTTGACAATATAGTCCACGATTTTCCCCAAATCAATCTCGATGTACCCATCCGCATCCGGCTGCGCATCAAGGATGCCGCTCTCGGAATAGTACTCGTCAATCAAATCGAGAAAATAATAGAACTCGTCGTCAGAGAACTTCTCTTTCAACTCCTGCGGCAAATAATTCTTGATGTACTCGATGGTCTTTTCATCATCGACATCATTCTGCAAAAAATCGTCTTCCATTCCCATACTTACTATTGCTTAAAGGGTTAATGTTATTGACTATTTGACGATTTACGATTTACTATTTGGCTGCGCTATGATGCCGAAAGGGTAAATCGTAAATAGTAAATCGTCAAATAGTACCTTATAATATCGCTTCTATCTTGGCCACGTAAGCAGATTTCGGAGCAGAACCTACTTGCTTGTCCACCAGCTCTCCATTCTTGAAGAACAAGACTGTAGGGATGTTGCGTATACCATATTCGGCAGCCACGTCGCCGTTCTCATCCACGT
>ERZ1504711.399-NODE-399-length-11650-cov-3.662441_pt1 | contig 11650 bp, 10 predicted proteins | sample MGYA00571816_ERZ1504711 | MGnify/ENA primary metagenome ERZ1504711 (study PRJEB39906, sample SAMEA3182046) | gut metagenome | biome: human; feature: gut; material: Stool; isolation source: human stools | place: Canada | collected 2011-11-15 ...
CCGTTTTTCGCATGAGGTTCAAGTCACGCAACAAATAACCGGCTCCCAATCCGACGAACATAATAGATATAATCTTAAACATACACGAAACACATTAAAAGGGTAAAACATTCCAGCCCGCCCTTCTCGCAAAGAACCTGCCGTACTCTCTAAAAATCTCACGATGAAAATGTTCGGAAAAAGAATAGCATCCTACGTGCCCTTCATACGAACAGCACCGCATTAGAAAATTATTCCGAACTTACCCTTTTCAAATAAAGCCACTGAACCAGTGCACATGCACGAGGAAACGCTCGCAAAAAGGAGAAATCCTTTTTACGTCTCGCAACATGTGATATATTAGGGTTTGCTGGTTCATGAATCTATTTATTATAATACTGCACGACAAAGATACGCAACTTCTGCCGAACTACCAAATTATTCTGCGAAACAATATGCCACAAAAAAGGGTGTAAACAGCATTTGTCTACACCCTTACAGCTTTATCTTTTTCAAAAATCGTTTCGTCTGTTATCAATTTGCCATTTCGGAAATAAATTTGATTCGCACCAAACGGACTTCTTCCTCTGTATAATCGTCCCCCAACTCGTCCATGGCAACAGCTAAGCTGTCTGTCTCCGACTCTTTGAAGTAATCATAAATATCCAGCAAATGGTCTTCATCCATTGCCTCATCCAGAAAATAGTCGATATTCAGTTTCGTTCCGGAATAAACAATCGCCTCTATCTCATCCAACAACTCGTTGAAATCAATACCCTTAGCCGACGCGATATCATCCAACGCCACTTTGCGATCGATACTCTGAATGATACTCACTTTCAACTTCGACTTATTGGCCACCGTACGTACCCTCAAGTCTTCCGGACGCTCAATCTCATACTCTTCGCAATGCTGGCGTATCAAATCGCAAAACTCCTTTCCGTAACGTTTTGCCTTCCCGGCACCGACTCCCGGTATGTTCTGCAGTTCCTCTATGCTGACCGGATACATCGTCGCCATCGCCTCCAACGAAGGATCCTGGAAAATGACATAGGGCGGTACATTCAAGTTCTTGGACATCTTTTTACGCAAGTCCAACAATGCATTGAACAACGCCGGATCCGTCACGCCTGTACCTCCTCCGGAACGGCTTACCACCTCTTCATCGTCATCTTCAAACTCATTGTCTTCCGAAACCATGAAAGATTCCGGCTTCTTCATGAACTTACGCCCCTTTGCCGTCAACTTCAGGATGCCGTAATTCTCAATCTCTTTCTCCAGATAACCGGCTATCAATGCCTGCCGGATGACAGCATTCCAAAACTTTTCCTCATGTTCGTCACCGCATCCGAAACAATCCAGATCAGCATGCTTATGAGCGATAACCTCGTCTGTCTCCTTACCAACTAATACATCTATAATATAATCTGCCTTAAAATTCTCTTTCACTGCTTGTACAACCTCAAGCAGTTCCTTTAATTGATTCTTTGCTTCCACTTTCTTTTTCGGGTGTAAACAGTTATCACAATTACCACAATTCTCCTCATGATATTCCTCACCGAAGTAATGCAACAAGAACTTACGACGACACACGGAAGATTCCGCATAAGCGGCCGTCTCCGAAAGGAGCTGGCGCCCGATATCCTGTTCGGCCACAGGCTTACCCTCCATGAACTTCTCCAACTTCTGAAGGTCCTTGTAGGTATAATAAGTTATGCACAAACCTTCTCCTCCGTCGCGTCCGGCCCTACCGGTCTCCTGATAATACCCCTCAAGGCTCTTGGGTATATCATAATGAATCACAAAGCGTACATCCGGCTTGTCTATCCCCATGCCAAAAGCGATGGTAGCTACAATGACATCAATGCGCTCCATGATAAAATCATCCTGCGTCTGCGACCGGGTAGCCGAATCCATTCCGGCATGATAGGCCCTCGCGTTAATGTCGTTCGCCCGGAGTATTTCGGCCAGCTCCTCCACCCTCTTACGGCTCAAAGCGTAAATAATACCGCTCTTCCCCGGACGCTGTTTGATGAACCTGATAATATCCTTATCTACATTCTTGGTCTTGTTCCTTACCTCGTAATACAGGTTCGGACGATTAAAAGAGCTTTTAAACTCCTTGGCGTCCGTCATCCCCAAGTTCTTTTTGATGTCGCCGCGTACCTTATCGGTTGCCGTAGCCGTCAAGGCTATCACCGGTGCCGCACCGATTTCGTTGATTATCGGGCGAATCCGCCTGTATTCCGGCCGGAAGTCGTGCCCCCATTCCGATATACAATGCGCCTCGTCTATCGCATAAAACGAAATTTTCACATTCCGGAGAAAATCCACATTCTCGTCTTTCGTCAACGATTCCGGAGCTACATAAAGCAACTTGGTCTTCCCGTGCAGAATATCACTCTTCACCATATCTATCGCCCCTTTGTTCAGAGACGAATTCAGATAATGGGCAACGCCGTCATCTCCGCACACCGCCCGGATTGCATCCACTTGATTTTTCATCAAAGCAATCAAAGGCGATATGACAATCGCCGTACCTTCCATCAAAAGAGACGGTAACTGGTAGCACAACGATTTTCCTCCGCCGGTAGGCATCAGAACAAAAGTATCCCTGCCCGCCAACACATTGCGTATGATGGCTTCCTGGTCGCCCTTAAAGGTTTCAAAGCCAAAATACCGCTTAAGAGGTTCTGTCAAATTCAGCATTGCATCCATATCAATAGTTTTCCAATAAAATCAAACTCAGGTTTAACATTGTTGCCCCTAACAAAGTTATAAACAAATACCTCATATTTGCAAATTATTGGGAAACTATTTTCAGGATTTCTTCATTTCTTAACTCAAAATTCCACAAACGTCCTCCTGTTAACTTGCTTTCAAACCGGAGAGGTTGGCCTTTTCCAATTGTTTTTTGGCATATTCCAACGTCACCTTGAACGTCTTTACTTTTTTGGAGGGAATTTCAAACATCGCATCCATCATGATACTCTCCATGATGGAACGCAGTCCGCGGGCACCGAGATTATACTCCACTGCCTTGTCCACGATATACTCCAACGTATCTTCATCAAAAGACAGCTTAATGCCATCCATTTCAAAGAGCTTGACCTGCTGCTTCACAATGGAGTTCTTCGGTTCCGTCAGTATATTGCGCAATGCCGTACGGTCGAGCGGATTCAGATAGGTCAGCACCGGCAAACGGCCTATGATTTCCGGAATCAGCCCGAAAGATTTCAAGTCCTGCGGAAGAATATACTTCATCAGGTTAGACTTGTCGATATGCTGCATATTCTGTACCGAGTTATAACCGACCACATGCGTATTCATCCGCTGGGCTATCTTCTTCTCGATACCGTCAAATGCTCCTCCGCAGATGAACAGGATGTTACGCGTGTCCACATGGATGTAATCCTGATCCGGATGCTTGCGTCCCCCCTTGGGCGGCACATTGACCATCGAACCCTCCAGAAGTTTCAGCAGCCCCTGTTGTACCCCTTCCCCGCTCACGTCACGCGTGATGGAAGGATTATCACTCTTACGGGCTATCTTGTCGATTTCGTCGATAAAGACAATACCCCGTTGAGCAGCCTGTACATTATAATCGGCCACCTGCAACAAACGGGAAAGAATACTCTCTACATCCTCCCCTACATAGCCGGCCTCGGTAAACACCGTAGCATCCACTATCGTGAAAGGCACATGCAATAATTTGGCTATGGTACGAGCCAGAAGGGTTTTTCCCGTTCCGGTGCTTCCCACCATGATTATATTCGATTTCTCGATTTCCACTCCATCGTCCGATGTCTGCTGTGCCAATCTTTTATAATGGTTGTAAACCGCCACGGCAAGATTACGCTTGGCATCATCCTGCCCGATGACATACTGGTCCAGATAAGCCTTAATATCGCGCGGTTTGGGCAACTCGGCCAAATCGAACCCCAAATCATCCTTCTCCTTGTGCTCCACGGGCAAAGAATCTTTCACAATCCGGTAAGCCTGTTGCGCACAGTCGCTGCATATAAAACCATTCACCCCGGTAATGAGCAAAGACACATCGCGCTCCGCCCTGCCGCAAAAAGAACATGCTTTCTTCATTGCCATTGCATTTACGGATTAAGGACATCGTTAGCCGATTCCGGTTTCTTACGAACCAAAACACTATCTATCATACCATACTCTTTGGCCTCCTGCGCCGTCATCCAATAATCACGGTCGGAATCAGCCCACACCTTGTCGAAATCGGTATGAGAATGTTCTGCGATAATCGTATAAAGTTCTTTCTTCAATTTCTGAATCTCACGCGCCGTTATCTCGATGTCCGAGGCCTGTCCCTGTGCCCCACCCATCGGTTGGTGAATCATCACACGGCTGTGGGTCAAGGCCGACCGCTTGCCTTCGGCTCCGGCCACCAACAGTACGGCTGCCATAGATGCCGCCATGCCCGTGCAAATCGTAGCTACGGGACTGCTGATAAACTGCATCGTATCATAAATACCCAATCCGGCATACACCGAACCGCCGGGCGAATTGATATAGATGGAAATATCCTTTCCCGGATCCACCGAATCCAAATAAAGCAACTGAGCCTGCAACGTATTGGCCGTGTAATCATCTATCTGGGTTCCCAAGAATATGATACGATCCATCATCAAACGGGAAAACACATCCATCTGTGTCACGTTCAACTGACGCTCTTCCAGAATGTAGGGATTGAGATATTGGTTTTGCGCGCTCACTACGTCGTTCAGCACCTGGCTGTTCAAGCCCAAATGCTTCACTGCATACTTTCTAAAATCTTCCATAGTCAAACTATTTATGCGGAAAAAGGAAACACCTGAACAATCTTCCGCCATTTTCGAGCAAATGTACGAAAAATATGTTCGGGGGTTTCCTTCCTTATACTTATTTCACAAAATTAAACCTGCCCCGCTCGAATTAAGCGAACAACTTGTTGAAATCCTCTACGCTGATTTCTTTGTGGTTCAACTTCACGACATTCTTCAATGCGGCCGACAACTTGTTCTCCACGCTGCGGTTTACCAAAGACTCTACCTGGTCTTGCTTCTTCAGCATTTCATTGGCGTAGTTGTCCAACATCTCTTCCGGCACGTTAATCATACCGTACTGAGCAAACTGAATCTTCGTGATATTCTTGGCCGTAGCAATCAAGTCTTCTTTCTCGACCTTGATACCGTAAGCCTTCACCAACTGCTCCTTAATCAGGTGCCAAGTCAGCTCTTCGATGCTCTTGTCGTAATTTTCTTCCACGAACTTCTCTCCCTTGTCTGCATTGCTTACACGCATGAAACGTTTCAGGAAAGCATCGGGATATTCCAACTTGCCCACCTTATTCGTCAGGTAAGTACGTACATCCAAAATGAACTTGTAGTCACTGTCTGCCACAAACTGTTCTGCCAAAATCTCCTTGATTTTATTACGGAACGCTTCTTCGCTCGTTACCGTACCTTTCTCAAAGACTTGGTCAAACAATTCCTGATTCAATTCAGCTTCCTTGAAACGTGTAATCTCCTGCACTTGGAAACTGAAATCCGAAGTCATAGCCGGCACGTCTTCCTTCTTGATTTTCAACAACGAAGCGATTTCCACGTCATGACCATCGTATGCCTTGTTCGGATTGAAGACCAATACATCGTTCACCTTGCAACCGTTGAATACGGCCTTCTGCTCGTCGTTCTTCATATATTCAGGCAACAAAACGGCATTTTCAACCTGTACGCCACCTTCTTTCGTATTTCCGTTCTCATCCAGTTCGGCCAACAAACCCTTCACCATGTCCTTAGCCTCGTAGCTGTCCACATGGTCATAGCTACCCGCACGCTGGGTGTACATCTTCACTTGGCCGTCGATCATTTTGTCGTCCACCTGGATGTCATAATAATCAACCGTGTCTTCACCGCTCAGTTCAGCTTTGAACTCGGGAGCCAAAGCCAAATCGAAAGCAAACGAAAACTCTTCCATCGTATCGAAGTCAATATCCTGCTGACGGTCTTCGCTCGGAAGCGGCTCGCCCAGAATATTCAGATTGTTTTCCTTGATGTAAGCATACAGTTTCTCACCCAGCAACTTGTTTACTTCCTCTGCCGTAATGTCCTTGCCGAAACGTTTTTTCAACAGTCCCATGGGCACTTGTCCCGGACGGAAACCCGGCATACTTGCTTTTCTGCGGAAATCCTTCAAAGCCTTCTCTACCCTGTCGGCATAGTCGGCCTTTTCCATCTTAATGGTAAGCACCGCGCTTACTTTGTCAATGTTTTCTAATGAAATATTCATTTTGAAATCTAATTATTTATATATGATTACTATTATATTTATAATTTGTATTGCACAACAAGCGTGCAAAGATAGCCTTTATCTTTTAATAAATCAAAGTCCTTGCGCACTTTTTTCTTCATCTATCTTCTGGAAGTCTTTCAAACGCAGCACGAAACTGTTCGTCAAGTATTTGGCACGCACCACCTCATTTTCAGACAATTCCTGAGGAGAACCTTGAAAAAGTATCTGTCCCTCGAAGAGCAAATAGGCACGGTCGGTAATACAAAGCGTCTCCTCCACGTTGTGATCGGTAATCAACACGCCTATATTGCGCTTTTTCAGCTTCCACACGATATACTGTATATCCTCCACGGCAATAGGGTCTACGCCGGCAAAAGGCTCGTCCAACATAATAAATTTAGGGTCGATGGCCAGACAACGCGCGATTTCCGTCCGTCTCCGTTCACCGCCCGAAAGCCGGTCGCCCAAATTCTTGCGCACCTTTTGCAGACTGAATTCCGAAATCAGGCTTTCCAGCTTTTCCTTCTGGTATTCTTTCGGCTTGCCCGTCATCTCCAACACGGAAGCGATGTTGTCTTCCACCGTCATCTTACGAAATACCGACGCCTCCTGCGCCAAATAACCGATACCGTTACGGGCACGCTTGTAGACCGGAAACTTCGTGATTTCCAAATCGCCGATGAAAATACGCCCCTCGTTAGGCACCACCAATCCCGTAGTCATATAAAAAGAAGTCGTCTTTCCAGCCCCGTTCGGCCCGAGAAGCCCCACAATCTCTCCCTGCTTGACGTCGAACGACACATGATTCACCACCGTACGTTTACCGTACGTCTTCACCAGGCCCTCCGTACGGAGCACTAACCCTGTATTCTGACTGTCCTGAGAAAGAGCTTCTGCCATAAACTACAAATTTGCGTACAAAAATACGAAAATTGTATTAAAAAGCAGCCCCTTGCACAAAACTATTTCCGCCCGCCGCCTCTTTTTAGCGGATTTTCATTAATTTTGTGTGATTTAAAAAGAATTGGACATGCTATTCAACAAAAGTTTGGCTACATTCGGCCGTTATCTGATGCTGATGGGGCGCACTTTCTCACGCCCCGAAAGGATGCGGATGTTTTTCAAACAATACATTAAGGAAATGAGCCAGTTGGGCGTAGACTCCATCGGAATCGTCCTCCTGATATCCTTCTTCATCGGCGCAGTGATCTGCATCCAGATCAAGCTGAACATCCAAAGCCCGTGGATGCCTAAGTTCGTCACGGGATACACCACCCGCGAAATCATGTTGCTGGAATTTTCATCTTCCATCATGTGCCTGATTCTGGCCGGGAAGGTCGGTTCCAACATCGCCTCCGAAATCGGCACCATGCGCGTCACACAGCAAATCGACGCCCTTGAAATCATGGGAGTCAATTCCGCCAATTACCTCATCCTGCCCAAGGTGCTGGGCATGATGACCATGATGCCCTTCCTGGTTTGTTTCAGTATTTTCTCCGGATTCGTAGGGGCCTACGCCACGTCCGTCATCGGACAAGTCATCACGATAGACGACCTGACGTTGGGATTGCAACACGACTTCAACGAATGGTACGTATGGATGGGATTCATCAAGTCCATATTCTTCGCTTTCGTCATCACCAGCGTATCGGCGTTCTACGGCTATACGGTCGAAGGCGGTTCGGTGGAAGTGGGAAAAGCTAGTACAGACTCTGTGGTGAGCAGCAGTGTGCTCATCCTGTTTTCCGATGTGTTACTCACTCAATTGTTATCCTGATGATCGAAGTTAAATCGCTATATAAGTCTTTCGAGGACAAAGAAGTGCTGAAGGACATCAACAGTGTGTTTGAGAACGGAAAGACGAACCTGATTATCGGCCAGAGCGGTTCCGGAAAGACGGTACTGATGAAATGTATCGTGGGATTGTTCCGTCCCACCAGCGGTGAAGTGCTTTATGACGGACGCGACTTGGTGACGATGAACAAACAAGAATGGAAGATGCTCCGCCGCGAAATGGGAATGATATTCCAGAGCGCAGCTTTGTTCGACTCCATGACCGTATTGGAAAACGTCATGTTTCCGCTGGATATTTTTTCCAAAGACTCTTATGCCGAACGGGTGAAACGCGCCCAGTTTTGTCTGGACAGGGTGAACCTGCTTGAAGCGCAAAAGAAGTTCCCGGACGAAATCAGCGGCGGTATGCAAAAGCGTGTGGCCATTGCAAGAGCCATCGCCCTCAACCCCAAATACCTGTTCTGCGACGAACCGAACTCGGGGCTCGACCCCAAAACCTCTCTGGTGATAGACGAGCTGATTCACGACATCACCGTGGAATTCAACATGACCACCATCATCAACACGCACGACATGAATTCCGTAATGGGCATCGGGGAAAACATCCTATATATATATGAAGGGAGAAAAGAATGGCAGGGCAACAAAGACGAAATCATGAACTCGACCAACGAACGCCTGAACAGCTTCATCTTTGCCTCGGACCTCTTCCGAAAGGTGAAAGAAGCCAATAAATAACCTCCCCCATCCATATCTCGGTTTGGACACCACGTCCGTCGGCATCATACAACACGGTTCGCCGGTATCCTTTCCTTAAAAGGAATCCTGACATCGGTCGACGCTAAAATCACCTTGCTGAAGAAAAAAAATCATTCGGCTTAGATTGATAAATCGTTTGGCTTAGATTGAAAAAACAATCTAAGCCAAACGATTTACACCTTCCAGCAGGTTCATAATCAGAAGTTTACAAAACGACCCGGATAAAAGAAAGATGCTGACGCATTCGTTCTACCGCCACGAACGTTTTTCAAGCATTCGCATTCTTCACATCGCCGACATAAGGCGGCAAAACACCCCAAACGATACCGCCATAAGGCAAACTAAACTGAAAATGAGGATGTCCCCAAAATAGACACATCCTCATTTCCATTCCTACGAACCGGCAAACCGGTTTATTTCAACGCCGACAAAGCCGCGTCATAATCCGGTTCTTCCGTTATTTCCGGAACCAACTGGGCATATATCACCTTTCCGTTCTCGTCCACAATGATTACGGCCCGGGCCGTCAATCCGGCCAAGGGGCCGTCCACCATCATCAGCCCGTAATTCCCGGCAAAGTCCTTGCTGCGGAACAAAGATACGGGCTTCACGTTCTCAATGCCTTCAGTCGTACAAAAGCGTCCTTGTGCAAAAGGTAAATCCATGGATACGGCCAATACCTGCACATTCTCCAAATGGGCCGCTTTCACATTGAACTTGCGCACCGATGTGGCGCATACGGAAGTGTCCAGACTTGGAAAAATATTCAATATCACACGCTTGCCTTTAAGACTGCCCAAAGACAAATCACTCAAATCACCGGCCACAGCCGTAAAGTCGGGAGCCATCTCTCCTTTTTGGGGCATCATCCCGTTTGTATGTACTGCTGTTCCTTTAAATGTCACGGTTTCAAACTGTTTCATAGTTCTCTTTTATTGTTTAGTATCCCGACGTGCAATAGGCACTTATCGGATAGCTTCCAAGGCTATGCTACAAATATACGCAAAAGATTCTCATTAAAACATTTCAGTCAGTTAATTATCCCTTTTTCAGGATTCTTTAACTGACTGAAACTATTTCATACTGATTACTGCATCTTCCATTCCTCTCCGCATCGGACCATCGGCAAAGCGATTTCTTCACGCGTGCTGTCTCCGAACAGCACTTCCAGAAAAACGCTGGCGACATCTCCAGATACCGTATCTCCTAATGCCCGGACGGAAACCAACCCTCCCCTACGTTCTTTCTCACGGGAGGCATACTGGGCCACAAGATCGACCATCTGGCTGCGGTAGGACTCCGTCATGCTGTCGCTATAGGCAATAGAATGAATGTAATCTTCGTACTTGCCCTCTATCAAATAATTATAATAGGTCTCGGCTGCCCGGCTTACCTCGCTTTTATCGCTTTTGCCACACGAAACCCATAGGGAAAGTCCTAAAAAGGCCATCCATAGGGGAATGATTTTCCTCATTACTTCTGCCGTATAAAGATATTAATAGGAGTACCGCTGAAATCCCAACGTTCGCGTATCTTGTTTTCCAGGAAACGACGGTAGGGCTCTTTCACATATTGCGGCAAATTGGCATAGAACACAAAAGAGGGAATTTGCGTATCCGGCAGTTGCATGCAATACTTAATCTTAATGTATTTACCTTTGATGGAAGGGGGCGGATAGGCCTCAATCAAAGGCAACATCTCTTCATTCAGTTTAGCTGTAGCGACGCGTTTCTTCCGGTTCTGATAAACCTCCTTGGCTGTCTCAAGCACCTTAAAAATGCGTTGTTTCGTCAAGGCGGAAGCGAATATAATCGGAAAATCATCGAATGGAGCCATGCGATGGCGGATGGCATATTCATATTCGTTCATGACCACCGTCGTCTTGTCCTCTACCAAGTCCCATTTATTGACCACCACAACCAAACTTTTGTTGTTCCGTTGTATCAATTGGAATATGTTCAAGTCCTGGGCTTCTATGCCACGCTCCGCATCCAGCATCAGAATGCAGACATCGGAGTTCTCAATGGCCCGGATGGAACGCATGACGGAATAATATTCCAAATCTTCCGTCACCTTGTTTTTACGGCGGATACCGGCCGTATCTACCAAATAGAAATCAAACCCGAACTTGGTATAACGGGTATAAATGGAATCCCGGGTGGTTCCGGCGATATCGGTCACGATATTACGTTCTTCTCCGATAAACGCGTTGATTAGGCTGGACTTGCCTGCATTCGGTCGCCCGACAACGGCAAAACGAGGGATATTCTCATCAGTTTCGTCATCGGTAGTTTTAGGGAATTTTGAGACTATCAGGTCCAACAATTCCCCCGTACCGCTTCCGGTTGCCGCCGAAATGCAATAAGGGTCGCCCAACCCCAAAGCGTAAAACTCTGCAGCACTGTATATCCATTCATTCGTATCGGCCTTGTTGGCTACAAGGATAACCGGCTTTTTGGTACGCCGCAAGATATTGGCCACGGCTTCGTCCAAATCCGTCAAACCGTTCCGGACATCCACCAAAAACAATATGACATCCGCTTCTTCCGTCGCCAACGTCACTTGCTTGCGGATTTCTTCCTCAAATATATCATCCGAGTTTACCACCCAACCGCCGGTGTCTATCACGGAGAACTCACGTCCTGTCCACTCCGACTTCCCATACTGGCGGTCGCGCGTCGTCCCGGCTTCATCACTGACAATCGCATGACGTGTCTGAGTCAAACGATTAAAAAGAGTAGACTTACCCACATTCGGGCGTCCGACTATTGCCACTATATTTCCCATAAATTATCGAATTTCGGCTTCACAGCCTGATTAT
>ERZ1504711.402-NODE-402-length-11622-cov-3.212328_pt1 | contig 11622 bp, 7 predicted proteins | sample MGYA00571816_ERZ1504711 | MGnify/ENA primary metagenome ERZ1504711 (study PRJEB39906, sample SAMEA3182046) | gut metagenome | biome: human; feature: gut; material: Stool; isolation source: human stools | place: Canada | collected 2011-11-15 ...
CGCGGATATGTACCTGCTTTCATCGCAGCCAACTACGTGATGACATACTATTGCGACCACAACATCTGTCCGATGGAAACAAACATTCCGGCAAGCACAGATACGGTGCAAGTCACTAAAAACCTTCATTTCGAGCAGATTGCCGAACTTTGCAATGTTCCGCTGGAGGAAGTGAAAAGCCTGAATCCCCAATACAAGAAACAAGTGATTCCCGGCACGACCAAACCTTGTACATTACGTTTACCACAAGGTGCCATCAGTACGTTTATTGACAAGCAAGATACAATCTACGCACACCGTGCCGACGAGCTATTCCGCAACCGCAAAACCGTTGCAGTGAAAGAAGTTACTCCAACCACCCGCAGACAGACAAGCGCTGTTGCCGGTAAAGGAAAATTAACTTATTATAAGATAAAAAGTGGAGACCCTCTTTCATCGATTGCCGAAAAGCTAGGCGTACGTGTCAAAGATATACAGCAGTGGAACGGTATGTCGAACACCAGAATCGCAGCAGGAAAACAATTGAAAATCTACAAATAAATGACTTCCCGCTTGCTTCATTCGGAAATTTGCTTATTTTTGCAAAAATAAGCGAATGAAAGGATAACGAATATGGATAATATAACCCCCAAAGAAATAGCAGATGAAGAGATGATCAATCAGGCGTTCCACGAACTGCTGAATGATTATCTCGCTACAAAACATCGCAAACGTGTTGAAATCATTACGAAGGCTTTCAACTTTGCCAATCAGGCGCATAAAGGTATCAAACGCCGTTCGGGCGAACCTTATATTATGCACCCGATTGCCGTTGCCAGCATTGTATGCAATGAAATAGGTCTCGGTTCCACTTCTATATGTGCAGCCTTGCTGCATGATGTGGTAGAGGACACTGATTACACAGTGGAAGACATCGAGAATATCTTTGGTCCGAAGATCGCCCAGATTGTGGACGGACTGACTAAAATATCCGGTGGAATCTTCGGTGACCGCGCTTCGGCACAGGCAGAGAACTTCAAGAAGTTGCTGCTCACCATGTCGAACGACATCCGGGTCATTCTTATCAAGATAGCAGACCGCTTGCACAACATGCGTACCCTTGGTTCCATGTTACCCAACAAGCAATATAAGATTGCAGGCGAAACGCTTTACATCTATGCTCCACTTGCCAACCGCTTGGGGCTTTATAAGATAAAAACGGAGCTTGAGAATCTAAGCTTCAAATATGAACATCCCGAAGAATATGCGGAAATAGAAGAGAAGTTGAATGCTACTGCCGCTGAACGTGACAAGGTTTTCAACGACTTCACGGCCCCGATTCGTACCCAACTGGATAAGATGGGATTGAAATACCGGATACTTGCCCGTGTAAAATCAATCTATTCCATCTGGAACAAGATGCAGACCAAACATGTTCCTTTCGAAGAAATATACGATTTACTGGCTGTTCGAATCATCTTCGAACCACGTAATGAAGAAGAAGAGCTCAATGACTGTTTCGATATCTACGTTTCTATCTCCAAGATATACAAACCCCACCCGGACCGTTTGCGCGATTGGGTCAGCCATCCTAAAGCTAATGGTTATCAGGCATTGCACGTCACTCTGATGGGTAACAACGGACAATGGATTGAAGTCCAGATTCGTAGTGAACGGATGAATGACGTTGCCGAACAAGGTTTCGCAGCCCACTGGAAATACAAAGAAGGAGGAGGCAGCGAGGATGAAGGTGAATTGGAAAAATGGTTAAGAACGATTAAGGAGATATTAGATGATCCGCAACCGGATGCCATTGACTTTCTGGATACCATTAAGCTAAATTTATTTGCTTCTGAAATATTCGTGTTCACTCCTAAAGGCGAACTGAAGACTATGCCGCAGAACTCTACGGCTCTCGACTTTGCATTTTCCCTGCACACGGATATTGGTAGCCATTGTATTGGCGCCAAAGTCAATCATAAATTAGTGCCGTTGAGCCACAAATTGCAAAGTGGTGACCAAGTTGAAATCCTTACTTCAAAATCGCAACGCGTACAACCGCAATGGGAAGTTTTTGCAACCACTGCCCGTGCCCGCGCCAAGATAGCAGCCATTCTCCGCAAAGAGCGTAAAGCAAACCAGAAGATAGGAGAAGAAATCCTTAGTGAGTTTCTGAAAAAGGAGGAAGTCCGTCCGGAAGAAGCTGCTATCGAAAAGCTACGCAAACTGCATAATGCCAAGAATGAGGAAGAACTGCTGGCTGCCATTGGCAGTAAAGCAATCGTTTTGGGAGAAGCGGACAAGAATGAACTGAAAGAAAAGCAAACCAGTAACTGGAAGAAATATCTGACTTTCTCTTTCGGCAATAGCAAAGAGAAGCAGGAAGAGAAAGAACCGCAGGAAAAAGAAAAAATCAACCCGAAAGAGGTGCTCAAACTGACGGAAGAAAGTTTGCAGAAGAAATATATCATGGCCGAATGTTGCCATCCTATTCCCGGTGACGATGTATTGGGATATGTGGATGAAAACGACCGGATCATTATTCACAAGCGCCAATGCCCTGTTGCTGCCAAATTGAAGAGTAGCTATGGCAACCGCATATTAGCGACCGAATGGGATACACACAAAGAACTGTCTTTCCTGGTATATATATATATAAAAGGTATAGATAATATGGGACTTTTGAATGAAGTCACTCAAGTTATCTCCAGACAGCTCAATGTAAATATCCGTAAGCTGACCATCGAAACCGAAGATGGCATCTTTGAAGGAAAAATTCAGTTGTGGGTACATGATGTAGATGATGTAAAAACCATCTGCAACAATCTGAAGAAAATACAGAATATCAAACAGGTGAGCCGTGTAGAAGAATAGCTTTCAAACGGTAAATAAGAAAACGATGAACGGTGAATAAGTTGCAGTATCATGCAAATTGTTCGCCGTTCATTTTGTTATGAGGTTTCTTGCCTATCGAATCCATGATCGATTAGCATTTATTTATTCCCGTCCATCCAATTCGCGTTTAATAGCCAAAAGCTCTTCTTTTATCGCTTTCAGCTTATTTACAATCTCATAATTACGAACCGTAGCTTCTTTATTATCCTTCAAACGTTGCCGGGCACCGGGAAGTGTCATGCCCTTTTCTTTTACCAAATGATAGATAAGACCGATCGTTTCTACGTCTTCTTTGCGGTACTGACGTATTCCTCTTCCCGCTGTCTTAGGAGAGATTTGCGGAAATTCCTTTTCCCAAAAACGGAGCAATGACGGATTGACTCCGAACATGTCGGCAACCTCCCCTATTGAATAATATAGCTTCAATTCTTTGTCTGTATTAAGCATAACACTCCTGTTTTAAGATTTTAATCGAATACTTTACCATGATTGGCTGCCAACTGAATCATCTTTTCATAATCTTCGGCACTCAAATCCATGAAATAATAATTGACCGGATTCACTACCTGCCCTTTCACGTGCACTTCATAATGCAGATGCGGACCGGTACTTTTTCCTGTACTACCCACTTTTCCGATAATCTCACCACGTACCACTTTCTTTCCGACTTTCGTATTAAATCCCTGCAAGTGAGCATACCGAGTAAGATACCCGAAACCATGATCTATCTCAATAGTATTACCGTATCCGGTTTCCCATCCCACTTTCACCACTGTTCCGTTTCCGGTAGCATAAACATCCGTTCCCGGATGAGCAGAGAAGTCCATGCCTGCATGGAACTTTGTCGTACCATAAATAGGATCGATACGTGTACCATAACCGGATGCTGTCTGACGAAGATCCTTATTCGAAATAGGCTGTATGGCCGGAATACATTTCAGCATCTCATCATGGTTCTTACACATATCAATCACATCATCGAAAGATTTCGACTGGATATAAAGCCTTTTGGAAAGCACGTCCAATTTTTGAGTCGTGTTCACCACCAGCTTGGCATTCGCCAAATCCATCAGTTCTTCGTAACGGTTCGTCCCGCCATAACCTGCCTGACGAATAGCCGGAGAAACAGGATCTGCCTGTAAAATCACTCGATACAGATTATCGTCACGTTGCTGAATATCCTGAAGCACCCCCATAGCGTCGTCCAAACGCCGGGAAAGCACATTGTACTGCGCCAAAAGACGGCTGTTTTCAATTCTTAATTCCTTCTCCGACGGAGAACCAAAAATCAAAAGCAATACAATAAAGCAACCTGCTCCCAACCCCATTCCATAGAAAAGCCGACGCAGGATACTAAGCGCACGCTGCCGTACGGTAGGGTAAATTCGATCATAAGTCTGGGTCTGTGGATTATAGATGTAGTATACTTTGCGCATCTTTTTGGAAATATTTCGCTTGTTAATACGGCAAAAGTAATAAAAACAAGCTATCTTTGCACAGTTTTTACGAATTTATGAGTTGTGATTTATGATTTATTGGGGATTCCTCCCTTCTCTCATATCCCACAGCCACATAGTTCATAATTCATAACTCATAATTCTTCATTATATGTTGACTGCAAAAGAGATCAGAGATTCATTCAAGAATTTCTTTGAGTCGAAAGGACACCACATCGTTCCCTCGGCTCCGATGGTGATTAAAGATGACCCTACCCTGATGTTTACGAACGCGGGTATGAACCAGTTTAAAGATATTATTTTGGGTAACCATCCGGCGAAATACCAAAGAGTCGCGGACTCGCAAAAATGTTTGCGTGTAAGCGGAAAGCATAATGACCTGGAAGAAGTAGGACACGATACGTACCACCACACCATGTTCGAAATGCTGGGCAACTGGTCGTTCGGCGATTACTTCAAGAAAGAAGCGATCAGCTGGGCGTGGGAATATCTGGTAGAAGTCTTGAAACTGAATCCGGAACATCTCTATGCAACCGTATTTGAAGGAAGTCCCGAAGAAGGATTGAGCCGTGACGACGAAGCTGCTTCTTATTGGGAACAGTTCTTGCCAAAGGATCACATCATCAACGGTAACAAACACGACAACTTCTGGGAAATGGGTGATACAGGACCTTGCGGACCTTGTTCCGAAATCCATATCGACCTCCGTCCTGCTGAAGAACGCGCCAAGATCTCCGGTCGCGACCTCGTGAACCACGATCATCCGCAGGTAATTGAAATCTGGAATCTCGTATTCATGCAATACAACCGCAAAGCAGATGGCAGCCTTGAGCCGCTTCCTGCAAAGGTTATTGACACCGGTATGGGATTCGAACGCCTTTGTATGGCTTTACAAGGAAAAACATCCAACTACGATACAGACGTATTCCAGCCAATGCTGAAAGCTATTGCAGCTATGTCGGGTACAGAATACGGAAAAGATAAGCAGCAGGACATCGCCATGCGTGTAATTGCCGACCATATCCGTACTATTGCATTCTCTATCACAGACGGTCAGTTGCCTTCTAACGCGAAAGCTGGTTATGTGATCCGCCGTATCCTTCGCCGTGCTGTTCGTTACGGATATACTTTCCTCGGACAGAAACAGGCATTTATGTATAAGTTGCTTCCTGTATTGATTGATAATATGGGAGAAGCTTATCCTGAGCTGGTTGCACAAAAGACACTGATTGAAAAAGTAATCAAGGAAGAAGAAGAATCATTCCTCCGCACTTTGGAAACTGGTATCCGTCTATTGGATAAGACAATGGAAGATACCAAAGCCAATGGAAAAACTGAAATCAGCGGTAAAGATGCCTTTACTTTATATGATACATTCGGTTTCCCGCTCGACTTGACAGAGCTGATTCTCCGTGAAAACGGAATGACTGTCAACATTGAAGAGTTCAATGAAGAAATGCAGCAACAGAAACAGCGTGCACGTAATGCCGCCGCCATCGAAACAGGTGACTGGATTGTACTGAAAGAAGGGACTACTGAATTCGTTGGTTACGATTACACTGAATACGAGGCTTCTATCCTTCGTTACCGTCAGATCAAACAAAAGAACCAGACATTGTATCAGATTGTACTCGACTATACTCCATTCTATGCAGAAAGTGGTGGTCAGGTAGGTGATACCGGTGTATTGGTAAGCGAGTTCGAAACGATTGAAGTGGTCGATACAAAGAAAGAGAATAATCTTCCGATACATATTACCAAAAAGTTACCCGATCATCCGGAAGCTCCGATGATGGCTTGTGTAGATACCGACAAACGTGCTGCCTGCGCAGCTAATCACTCGGCGACCCACTTGCTGGATGCTGCTTTACGTGAAGTATTGGGTGAACACATCGAACAGAAAGGTTCATTGGTTACACCGGATTCATTACGTTTCGACTTCTCTCACTTCCAGAAAGTGACCGATGAAGAAATCCGTAAAGTTGAACATATCGTCAATGCAAGAATCCGCGCTAATATCCCATTGAAAGAATATCGCAATATTCCTATCGAGGAAGCTAAGGAGTTGGGGGCTATCGCTCTTTTTGGTGAAAAGTATGGCGACAGAGTTCGTGTGATCCAGTTCGGCACTTCTATCGAGTTCTGCGGTGGTACACACGTAGCTGCAACCGGAAATATCGGTATGGTAAAAATCATCTCCGAAAGTTCTGTTGCTGCCGGCGTTCGCCGTATTGAAGCTTATACTGGAGCACGCGTGGAAGAAATGCTGGATACAATACAAGATACACTTAACGACTTGAAGGCTCTCTTCAACAATGCTCCTGATTTGGGTATTGCAATCCGCAAATATCTGGATGAAAATGCAGGATTGAAGAAGCAGGTGGAAGACTTCATGAAAGAAAAAGAAGCAGCGCTGAAGGAAAGACTGTTGAAGAATATACAAGAAATTCACGGCATCAAAGTGGTTAAGTTCTGTGCTCCGCTACCGGCAGAAGTAGTGAAGAATATCGCTTTCCAACTTCGTGGTGAGATTACAGAAAACTTGTTCTTCGTTGCCGGAAATATAGATAACGGAAAACCGATGCTGACAGTCATGCTTAGCGACAATCTGGTTGCGAGTGGTCTGAAAGCTGGCAATTTAGTGAAAGAAGCTGCCAAACTAATTCAAGGCGGTGGCGGTGGTCAGCCTCACTTTGCAACCGCAGGAGGTAAAAACACTGACGGACTACCGGCAGCTGTTGAAAAAGTACTGGAGCTAGCAGGAATCTAAAAGTAAATGAAAAGGAGTCTAATAAAAAGATAATAGGCTGGTTTTACATAAAGATTTAAAATTAGGCGCAGATTACGCGAATTACACGGATTTTTTATTCTTAAAACCGTGTAATCTACGAAATCCGCGCCTAAATATTACACTAATCGAGGCACCGATAAGCACTGTCCGGCACCGAGGAATATCGACCGGATGTAGAAGTCTATTTGTCTCTCTTAAAAAATATTAAGCCTATAATTTAGGCTTGTCACAGTTTTTTTCTACCTTTGTGACCAGATTAATTATTTTTCTTATCCTTCAAATAAATAAAATAAGTAATCACTAATACCTAAAGAATGATGAGAACACCTGCTTATCTATGCCTGCTGTTAACCTGCATGCTCATTTCTTGTACCCCTACGCAAGAAAAACACGAAATAGATTACACATCTTATGTAAATCCATTTATCGGAACAGACTTCACTGGAAACACTTATCCTGGTGCCCAAGCTCCTTTCGGCATGGTGCAACTTAGCCCGGACAACGGACTCCCCGGATGGGACCGTATCTCCGGTTATTTCTATCCGGACAGTACGATTGCCGGTTTCAGCCACACACATCTTTCCGGCACTGGAGCGGGAGATTTGTATGACATCTCTTTCATGCCTGTCACTCTTCCCTACAAAGAAGCGGAAGCACCACTTGGCATCCATTCTAAATTCTCCCACAAGGATGAAAGTGCTCATGCCGGTTATTATCAAGTACGCCTGACTGATTATAACATCAACGTCGAACTGACTGCCACCGAGCGTTGTGGTATCCAACGTTATACGTTTCCGGAAGCCCAATCTACTATCTTCTTAAATCTGAAGAAAGCCATGAACTGGGATTTTACCAACGATTCTCATATCGAAGTCGTAGACTCCGTCACCATTCAAGGTTACCGTTTCTCCAACGGCTGGGCACGCGATCAACACATCTATTTCCGCACCCGATTCTCCAGGCCTTTTGAGAAAATGGAACTGGACACAACTGCCATCATCAAAGACAATAAACGTATCGGCACAGCTGTTATCGCCCGCTTCGATTTCAATACCCAAAAGGATGAACAGATATTGGTAAACACTGCCATTTCCGGTGTCAGCATGGAAGGAGCAGCCAAAAACCTGCAAGCTGAAGTCCCCGAAAATGACTTCGACAAATACTTGACGGAAACAAAAGCAAACTGGAACCGCCAGCTCGGAAAGATTGAAATAAAAAGTGATAATGAGAACGATAAAGTAAACTTCTATACCGCTCTCTATCACTCAATGATTGCTCCAACTATTTACAGTGATGTAGACGGAGCTTACTACGGCCCCGATAAGAAAATACACCAAGCCGACGGCTGGGTTAATTATAGCACCTTCTCCCTATGGGATACATACCGTGCTGCCCACCCGCTCTTTACTTATACCGAACCCGAACGTGTAAACGACATGGTGAAATCCTTCATCGCCTTCTACGAACAGAATGGCCACCTACCGGTGTGGAACTTCTACGGAAGTGAAACAGACATGATGATCGGTTATCATGCTGTTCCTGTTATTGTAGACGCCTATCTGAAAGGAATCGGCGACTTCGACGCAAAGAAAGCCTTGGATGCTTGCATAGCAACGGCTAATCTGGATAATTACCGCGGCATCGGACTCTACAAAGAATTAGGATACATACCTTACAACGTAACAGACCACTACAACGCAGAAAACTGGTCGTTATCCAAAACACTGGAATACACTTTCGATGACTATTGCATTGCCGAAATGGCGAAGAAGATGGGCAAACAAGACATTGCGGACGAATTTTACAAACGTTCTCAAAACTACAAGAATGTATATAACCCCGCTACTTCTTTCATGCAGCCACGTGACGACAAAGGCATCTTTATCAAGGACTTCAAGGCCGATGACTATACACCACACATTTGCGAAAGCAACGGATGGCAATACTTTTGGTCTGTACAGCATGATATAAACGGACTGATCGACCTTGTAGGAGGTAAAAACCGGTTTGCCGAAAAACTGGACAGTATGTTCACCTATCATCCGGCAGCAGATGACGAACTACCTATCTTCAGCACGGGCATGATAGGACAATATGCGCATGGCAATGAACCGAGCCATCACGTTATTTATCTGTTCAATGCTATAGGACACGAAAATCGCACACAAGAATATGTGGCCAAAGTGATGAACGAGCTCTACAAGAACGAACCAGCCGGTCTTTGTGGCAACGAAGATTGCGGACAGATGTCAGCATGGTATGTATTCAGTGCGATGGGATTCTACCCCGTCAATCCCGTCAGTGGAAAATATGAGATAGGTACTCCCCTATTCCCGGAAATGCAATTACATCTGGCAAATGGAAAGACTTTCACCGTATTGGCCCCCAAAGTAAACAAAGAAAATATCTATATCCAATCCATCAAAATAGATGGAAAACCGTATGACAAAACATATCTTACTCACGAGCAAATCATGAGTGGAGCAACTGTCGAATTCGAAATGAGTAACACCCCTAAAGCAATTGGAGTCATATTCGAAGATAAAAACCCATAAACGAAACATGAACTTAGTCCATCGAGAGAATGAATGAAAACTTTGATGTAACCTATAAAGCACTATTTCGCCGGTACTATCCCAGCCTGATTTTCTATGCAACCCGTTTGGTGGGAGAAGAAGAAGCAGAGGATGTAGTGCAGGACGTATTTGTAGAATTATGGAAGCGGAAAGACCACATAGAGATAGGCGACCAAATCCAGGCCTTTCTCTATCGTGCCGTTTACACCCGTGCCCTTAATGTCTTGAAACACCGCAGTGTGGAAGACGGTTATTGTGTTGCCATGGAAGAAATCAACCAAAGACGCGCAGAATTCTATCAACCGGACAACAACGAAGTGATTCGGAGGATCGAAGACAAGGAACTCCGCAAGGAAATTCATGATGCAATTAATGAGCTCCCTGACAAATGCAAAGAGGTTTTCAAACTTAGCTATCTGCATGATATGAAAAACAAGGAAATAGCCGATATTCTCGGAGTTTCACTCCGCACGGTGGAAGCCCATATGTATAAGGCTTTAAAATACTTGCGTGGCCGACTCGATCCTCTTTGGGCGATTCTTTTCTTATTTTTATGGCGATTATAATAAGTGTTTTTGCGTTTTGAATTGTATTACTAATATGAAGGAAAAGAAAATGAGTAATCTGAGTGAAGAAATAATAAACAGATATCTGACAGGACAGTGTTCTGAAGAAGAGCTTATCGAGGTCAATGCCTGGATGAAGGAATCGGAAGAAAATGCCCGCCAGCTCTTTCGTATGGAAGAAATTTATCATTTGGGTAAATTCGACCAGTACACTGATGAACAACGGATACTTCGTGCGGAAAAACAACTCTATAAAAAGCTGGACGAAGAGAAAGGTAAACAGAGCAAAATACTAAGCATGCATCGCTGGATGAAATATGCCGCAGTGATTGCTGCAATGTTGGTCATGGGTGGTGGAATCGGATATTGGTTCTATCAAAGCGGAAACAATCAACAAATGATGGTCGCAGTAGCCAGCGAAGGCATTGTTAAGGAGGTAGTCTTGCCGGATGGTAGCAAGGTTTGGCTGAACAATGCAGCAACCTTGAAATATCCACGTGAGTTCTCCGAAAAGGAACGCAATGTCTACCTGGAAGGAGAAGCTTATTTTGAGGTCACCAAAAACCGCCATAAGCCATTCACCGTTCAAAGTGATGCAATACGTGTACGCGTACTGGGAACTACGTTCAATTTAAAATCCGATAAGCGTTGCCGGATAGCGGAGGCGACACTTATTGAAGGTGAGATTGAAGTAAAAGGCAATAAGGAAGAGGGGCAGATTATCCTCACTCCGGGACAACGTGCGGAACTGAACAAAAATAATGGACGATTGACCGTGAAACAAGTGGATGCCAAGTTGGATGCTGTTTGGCACGATAATCTGATTCCATTCCAAAAAGCAGATATCTTCACCATCACCAAAGCGCTGGAGCGTTTCTATGATGTGAAAATCATTCTATCTCCTGACATTCAGACGGGTAAAACTTACTCCGGTGTACTGAAAAGGAAATCGAATATCGAGTCAGTGTTAAAATCATTGCAAAACTCTATACCTATTGATTATAAAATTGTCGGAAACAATATCTTCATTTCTCCCAAATAAGAAGTAAAAGATGAACCGGCTAAAACTTAAAAGCTATTAATACCATGAAATTAAAAACATTCCTAATAGTAGGATGTTTAGGAGGTTTATTCACACTTAGCTCCTGTACAGCCCCCACTAATGTAAAAGACTATAGTGCTTACGTCAACCCTTTCATCGGTACCGGTGGACATGGTCATACCTTCCCCGGAGCGGTAGTTCCCCACGGGATGATTCAGCCCAGTCCGGACACCCGGATCGATGGTTGGGATGCTTGTTCCGGTTATTATTATGCCGACTCTACCATCAATGGCTTCTCACACACACACGTCAGCGG
>ERZ1504711.406-NODE-406-length-11551-cov-3.937891_pt1 | contig 11551 bp, 7 predicted proteins | sample MGYA00571816_ERZ1504711 | MGnify/ENA primary metagenome ERZ1504711 (study PRJEB39906, sample SAMEA3182046) | gut metagenome | biome: human; feature: gut; material: Stool; isolation source: human stools | place: Canada | collected 2011-11-15 ...
ATCATCTCCCGCAAAGAAACGGATATGCCTTGTTTTTTGTACTTTTGTCTCCGATACCAAGATATACGTCCAAACGATATGGAAGACAAACTGATAGAACTTATCGAAAACAGCATAAAAAAGAACTGGGACCGGAAAGCGTTCACGGATTTCAACGGAGAGAGCGTGCAATACAAGCACGTGGCGCGTAAAATAGCCAAGATGCACCTGCTCTTCGAAGCGGCCGATATCCGGCCCGGCGACAAAATCGCCTTGTGCGGACGCAACAGCGGAAACTGGTGCGTGGCGTTTCTGGCCACCATTACCTACGGCGCCGTCATCGTGCCCATCCTGCACGAGTTCAAGCCGGATAATGTGCACCACATCGTCAACCACAGCGAAGCACGCCTGTTGTTCGTGGGCGACCAGGTGTGGGAAAACCTGAACGAGAACCGCATGCCTGCCTTGCAAGGCATCATTTGCGTGAAGGACTTCACGCTCGTGAACAGCCGCTCCGAAAAACTTTCTTTCGCCCGCGAACATCTCAACGCCCTGTTCGGACAGCGTTTTCCCATGATGTTCCTTCGCGAACATGTACATTTCACGCCCGAAAGCTCACCGGAACAGCTCGCCGTCATCAATTATACTTCGGGCACTACGGGATTCTCCAAAGGGGTCATGCTTCCCTACCGCAGCCTCGTGTCCAACGTGTTGTTCTGCAACCGTACCATCGGCATCGCGCCCGGCGACAATATCGTATCCATGCTGCCCATGGGACACGTGTTCGGTTTGGTCTACGACTTCCTCTATGGCGTATGTTTCGGCGCCCACCTGTATTTCCTCACGCGCATGCCTTCGCCCAAGGTCATCATGACCACCGTGGCAGAGTTTCATCCCCGCATCATGTCTTGCGTGCCATTGGTCATCGAAAAGATATTCAAGAAAGAAGTCCTTCCGAAAATCGACAGCAAATTGGGCAAGCTGCTTCTGCACATCCCCATCATCAGCGAAAAGATCAAGGAAAAGGCACGCACGGAAAGCCTGCGCCTTTTCGGGGGGAACATCAAGGAAGTCATCATCGGCGGCGCACCGTTCAACGCCGAGGTGGAAGCGTTCGTGCGTTCCATCAATTTCCCCTATTCCATCGCCTACGGCATGACGGAATGCGGCCCCATCATCTGCCACAGCCCGTGGTACGAAACGGCTTATATGTCGTGCGGAAGGGCGGCCGAAGGCATGGAACTGAAAGTGCTGAGTTCCGACCCGGCACGGATTCCCGGCGAACTGGTATGCCGCGGACGCAACACCATGCTGGGCTACTATAAAAACCAGGAAGCCACGGAACAAATATTCGACGCCGACGGTTGGCTGCACACGGGCGACATGGCCGTCATCAATCCGGAAGGCGACGTGTACATCAAAGGACGCTGCAAGAACATGCTGCTCAGCGCAAGCGGACAAAACATTTATCCGGAAGAAATAGAATCGCGGTTGAACAACCTTCCGTACGTCAACGAATCACTGGTCATCATGTGCAATGAGAAACTGGTGGCTCTTGTCTACCCTGATTTGGGCGAAAGCCTGAAAGACGGGTTGGACGACCATGCCCTGTGGCGGCAGATCGACATCTCACGCCAGGAACTGAACAAGGAGCTGCCGCCCTATTCGCAAATCACCAAGGTGGTGCTGCAAAACGAAGAGTTTGAAAAGACCGCCAAGAAGAGCATCAAACGCTATCTTTACCAGAACATGAATCCCTGAACGACATGAAATCCAGTCTGACTGTTTACAAGGCATCGGCAGGCTCGGGCAAGACGTTCACCCTGGCCATACAGTACATCAAGACGCTGATCGAACAGGAAAGCCGCCATGCCTACAGCCACATTCTGGCCGTCACTTTCACCAATAAGGCTACGGCCGAAATGAAAGACCGTATCCTCCAGCAACTTTACGGCATCTGGAAAGGACTCCCGTCTTCTGCCAATTATCTGGAATCCCTCCAAAAAGAACTCCGGGCGGACGGCATCGAGTTACCGGAGGAGGAGATTCGCAGCCGTGCCGGATCGGCCCTATGCCATATCCTGCACGACTATAACCGTTTCCGGGTGGAAACCATCGACTCTTTCTTCCAGTCGGTCTTGAAAAACCTGGCACACGAACTGAGCCTCACGGCCAATCTCAAAGTGGACCTCAACGACAAGGAAGTGCTCCATGCGGCTGTAGACCACATCATGGAACGCCTTCACCTTACTCCCATCATCCTGAACTGGATTCTGGAATATGTGGACGACCGCATCTCGAACAACGAGCGGTGGGACATCGCCCGTGAGGTGAAAAGCTTCGCCGCATGGATTTTCAAAGAGGCTTATTTGGCCCGGGAACACGAAATGCGCGAAGTGCTGCGCGAGAACAAACGCATCGGCGAACTCCGCACCGCGCTAAATTACGAGTTGCACGCCTCTTTGGACGTCGTGCAGAGCGCGGCAGCCAACTTCCGCGCCGAAATGGAAGCATGGGGACTCGGCTTCGACCAATTCAGCCGGGGCGGCACGATAGACACCTACCTCCGGCGCATCGAAGACGGCAACATCAGGGCCGAGTTCGGCAGCACGCTCCAAGGTTATACAGAAAATGCGGAAAAAATGCTCCGCAAGGCCGACCGCTCCGTGGCGGCCTTGGTTGAAGCCGCCGCCCACTTCAGCGAACTGTTGGCGGAACTGCGCGGCTTCCAGACCGAACAGCTCGTACGCCACACCAGTGCGTCGCTGGCACTGAAACACCTCAACCCTTTGCGGCTGTTAGGCGTCATCGACGAGGAGGTCACGGCCTTGAACCACGAGAACAACCGTTTCCTGTTGGCCAAGACCCCCATCCTGCTCCACGAACTGATAGAAGAAAACGACGCTCCGTTCATTTTCGAAAAAATGGGCGCGTTTTTCCATCATGTGATGATAGACGAGTTCCAAGACACTTCCACCATGCAGTGGAAGAACTTTAAAATCCTGCTGTTGGAGAGCATGGCCTCCGGCTTCGGCAACCTGATTGTGGGCGACGTGAAACAAAGCATCTACCGTTGGCGGAACGGCGACTGGACCATCCTGAAAAACATAGAGAAAGAAATGGCCGTGCACCGCCCCGACATAAGGAACCTTGCCATCAACTACCGGAGCGAACGCCGCATCATCGCGTTCAACAACGCCCTGTTCACGGCTGCCGCCGAAGAACTGGACCGGCTCACGCCGGACGCTCCCATCCGAATGGCGGAGGCTTACGGCGACGTGGCCCAACAATGCCGTCCGGACAAAGGAAACGACGGATACGTGCAAATCCGCTTCTTCGACGAAAAAGACAAAGAAGACGACTGGGAAACCCGGATGCTGGACGAACTTTGCGAACAGGTCCGTACCCTGCACGAAGCCGGACTGCCCTATGGGGAGATGGCCATCCTGCTGCGTTACCGTCGGCATGCCGACCCCATCATCCGTCATTTTGCCGAACGTTTCGGCGACCGGGTCAAACTGGTATCGGACGAGGCTTTCCTCTTGTCCAGTTCATTGAGCGTGAACCTGCTCATCGCTGCCATGCGTTACATGGCGGACACGGAAGACCGTGTGTCATTGGCCTTTTTGGCCCTGCACAGCGGAAAGTCGACAGAAGCCGACGCCAACCTGTTGGCTTCCCGTTCCCTCGAAACGTTCCTGCCCGAAACGTATTTGAACCGCATGGAGGAACTGAAAACCCTTCCGCTCTATGAACTTCAGGAGGAGCTTTATAAAATATTCGACCTGGGACGTATTCCCGACGAAGACGCCTACCTGTTCGCTTATTTCGACCAGGTGACCGCCTACCTGCAAGACAACCCTTCCGACCTCCGTTCTTTCCTGACCTATTGGGACGAAACGCTCTCCGGTGCTTCTATCCCATCCGGTGAAGTGGACGGCATCCGGATTTTCACCGTACACCAGTCCAAGGGATTGCAGTTCCACACGGTATTCGTCCCTTATTGCGACTGGAACATCGAACAAGACACGCGGGGCTTCAACCGCCGCAACGACCTGCTGTGGTGCGAAACGCACGAACCGCCCTACGACAGTCTGCCGGTCATCCCCATCACCATCGAGGCTGCCATGCGCGACTCCGTATTCAGCCGGGAATATGAGGAGGAGCACCTGCAACGCCGGGTAGACGCACTTAACACGCTTTACGTGACCTTCACCCGTGCGGAGAAGAACCTGTCGGCCTGGTGCCGTACGCGCTACACCATGGATGAACGCAGCACGACGGGCGACCTGCTTTACCACGCCTTGCCGCGCACGTTGGACGGCGTTGAAGAGACGGACGGGGAAAACGGAGAAACATCGCTCTTTACTTACGGCGAACCGGTCACGTCCTATTCTTCCGGTCGCAAAACCTCCGACAACCGCATGGAAACCGATTACCGTCCGGTATCGGTCGTCATGCACTCCTACGAAGCCCGTATCGACTTCTGCCAATCCAACCGCGCAGAAGAATTCTTAGACGCTTTTTCGGATACGGACAAGCCCCGGCATTCCCGCAACGACAAAAGGCGCATGGGTATCCTCATGCACAAAATATTTTCTACGATCTATACCCGCGACGACGTGGAAAAGGCACTCCGCACTTTGGAAACCGAAGGCCTGATCGGTACACAACCCGAAATGGATGCACTCAAGCAGCAGGTGGAAAAAGCATTTGCCTTGCCCGAAGTGGCCCGTTGGTTCGACGGCACGATGCAGCTTTACAATGAGTGCCCTATCCTGACGCAAGAATACTATGAAGAAACGGGAAAATACGGCACTTACCGCCCCGACCGGGTCATGTTCGGCAAAGACGAAATCACTGTGGTGGACTTCAAATTCGGTCGTCCGCACGACGAATACCGCGACCAGGTGGGAGGCTATATGAAGCAGCTCCGCCTAATGGAACCGGACCGCCGCGTGAAAGGTTACCTGTGGTACATTCTTAACAACCGGCTTGAAGAAGTTCAAGTCTAATCCGCCTGTTTTTTATGGAAACATTCATCCGACTTATCGCCCAAGACCTCATACACCGTTTCGGCACCAACCTGCGCGACGTTACGGTGGTATTCCCCAACAAACGCGCCGGACTTTTCATGAACCAGCAACTGGCTGCCGTGTCCGGACGGCCGGTATGGGCACCGCGTTACCGTACCATCAGCGAACTGTTCGATTCTTTGTCGGACTTCACCCGTTGCGACGACATACTCGCGGTATGCGAACTCCACCGCGTCTATGCCGCGCTCGTACCCGACCCGGAATCGCTCGACCGCTTTTACGGTTGGGGCGAAATCATGTTGTCCGACTTCGACGACATCGACAAGCATCTGGCCGGCCCTCATAAACTCTTCAGCAACATACAATCCATCAAGGAACTGGACCACAGCGATTTCCTGACACCCCGCCAAGAAGAGGCCCTGAAACATTTTTTCGAGGACTTTTCCATCGAAGGCAACAGTCGGCTGAAAGAGAAGTTCCTCGCCCTGTGGAACCGGATGGACGACATCTATGCCACGTTCAACGCACGGCTGAAAGAAAAAGGAATGCTGTACGAAGGGGCGTTGTATAAAGACGTGGCGGAGCATCTTGCCGAACGCGCCGACCGCATCCCTGCGGACATGACGTATGTCTTTGTGGGCTTCAACGTACTCAACGATGTGGAAAAACGACTGTTCAGTTACTTGCAGGAACGTGGACAAGCCTTTTTTTACTGGGACTATGACGTGATGTACGTCGGCGAGAAAAGCCGTTTCGAGGCCGGAACCTTCATCCGCCAGAACCTGAAAGAGTTCCCCAACGCCTTGGAAGAAACATGCTTCGACAACTTCAAGAACCCGCCGCGCATCGAGTTCATCGCCACGACTTCGGAGAATGCACAGGCACGCTATATTCCCCAATGGCTGGACTCGGCCCTCACGGAACCGGAACAGGACACGGCTATCGTACTTTGCAACGAATCCTTGCTCCAACCGGTGCTCCATTCGCTGCCCGATGCCACATCGCCGCATCCCGTGAAACGCACCAACATCACCATGGGATTCCCCATGACCGACACGCCGGTGTACAGTTTCATCAACGCTTTGCTTTCCTTGCAGACCGATGGTTACGACCGCGACCGCCGCTGTTTCCAGGCGGAACAGGAAAAAATCGTACGCAGCCATCCCTACGCCGCCTTGTTGGAGGAACAGGATATCTTCTGTCCGCATGCGGAAAACCACGCCTTATTGGTCTATATCCGCTCCTTGCTCGAAGGCTTGGCTGCAGCATTCGGACAACAAAAAGACCGGAAAGACGACGTGTACAGCCAGTTGTACCACGAAGCGCTTTATCGTGCCCATCAGGTCATTAGCCGCTTCATCCGCCTGACGGAAGACCGTACGCTCGACGTACAGCCCTCCACCCTGCGCCGCTTGCTGCGCACCGTGCTGGGCATGACCACCATTCCCTTCCACGGCGAACCGGCTGTAGGCTTGCAGGTCATGGGCGTATTGGAGACGCGTAACCTGAATTTCAGGCATATCCTGATGCTTTCCGTCAATGAAGGGATGTTGCCCAAAGCCGTGAACGACACTTCGTTCATCCCCTACCACCTGCGAGAAGTGTTCGGACTGACCACCATACAACATAAAATAGCCGTATACGCGTTCTATTTTTACCGTCTTGTGCAGCGTACGGAACGTATCACATTCATGTACAACATCGCTACCGACGGACTGAACAAAAACGAGATGTCGCGCTTCCTGCGCCAACTGCTGGCCGAAACGGATTTCCCCGTAGAGCTGAAAATCCTGCAATCCGGCCAGGCCGTACCGGCCGACAACGGCATGGAAGCAGCCAAGACACCGGAAGTCATGGACATCCTGCGCCGTAACTATGGCAGCGGCCAACCCGGTTCGCGCCCCCTCTCCCCTTCGGCACTCAATGCTTACATCGACTGTCCGCTCAAATTTTATTACCAACAGGTGGCACGCATACGGCAACCCAAAGACCCGCAAAACGGCTTGGACAACGCACTGTTCGGCACCATTTTCCACGAAGCGGCGGAACTCGTCTACCGGAAACTGACCGAACGCAACCCCGTCATCCGTCGTCAGGATATCGAGCGACTGCTGGAGGGTGGGGAAACAACTTTACTTCCTTATATAGAAGCCTCATTCCTGAAAAACTTCTTTGAAGGACGTGAAGACACGGTGTTCTACAACGGGCAACTGCTTGTAGCACGCAAGGTCATGGCCAGTTACCTGCGCCAACTGCTCGCCCACGACAGCCGCATGGAACAATTCGTATTGGAGGAAATGGAACAGGAACACCACCGAAGTGTGGACATCATATCGGACGGCCACCCTCTGTCCATCGACATCGGGGGAAAAATAGACCGCATGGACACGGTCAGGATGCCGGACGAAACCACGGGGCAGGAAGTGGAAACCTTGCGTATCGTGGATTACAAAACGGGCGGCACACCGGAAAAAGCAGCTTCGATGGAACAACTGGTACAGCCCGCCGAGCACCGTCCCTCATACATCTTCCAGATATTCCTGTATGCTTGGGTCATGACAGGCGAACAAAAGCGTCCCGTATCCCCGGCCCTGTTCTTCGTACACAAATCCAATGCTGAAGATTATGATCCGACCATTGTGTTCAACCGTGAACGAGTGACGGATTTCAGCCGCTTCAAAGAAGATTTCCAAAAGATGCTACAAGGTGTGTTGGAGGAATTGTTCAATCCGGAAATTCCCTTCCGGCAGACTTCCGTACCCAAAATTTGTGCCTACTGCGACTATAAGCTGCTTTGCGGACGGTAGAAAAGTTAAAAAAATCACGTATCCGGCTTGCAGAAATGAAAATAAACCTCTATCTTTGCACCCGATTTAAGGTCGGTTCCGTAGCTCAGTTGGATTAGAGCAACGCCCTTCTAAGGCGTGGGTCTTGGGTTCGAGTCCCAACGGAATCACAGGAAAATGCAATCATCTACCGGATGGTTGCATTTTTATTTCAATCTTGCAAAAGCAGTGGCGTAAGCAAGCAAACCGTGGAGTTTAAAGGTAAAAAGGTTGATATTCAGAACTCCGGAGTCGGGACCATACATATTACCATGGAATGTACTTCTTTAAAAGCCCGCAACAGCGGAGTAGGTAAACTTATCCTATCCGGAACAGCAGACCAGACTGAAATAAACTCGAACGGAGTGAACAAAATAGATGCCACTGAATTAAACAAATTCTGATTCCCGAAACCGGATTTCTTCTATTTCGGTATCAAACTTGAAGATTTAGAAAACGACGTTAGGAGCGCAAAGCATGTGGTTTCAGTTTCAATAAGACTAAAATCCACATGCTTTTCTTTTATATTTGTCACATAGAATCAAAACAACGCTTTCATCGTGAAAAATCAAAAAGCCACGAGAATCGTTCAAAAACATCCATTCGGGGGAACGCACACAAATACGGGAATCTCGTGCCTTTAGAAATACGCTCAAAAGACATTCGTCAATCGGCAGTCCAAACGCGGTCGGCCAACCTGAGGTAAGACGTCTCTGACCGATGACCGAAAGACACGGCATAAAGGCGCATGCCCCGTTGCTTCAATTCCTCTACATATTGTACCCACATCGGAGGAAGCGGATCCATCTCAAAATCCGAAAGCCAAAGCAAATCGGCATAACGAAAATCTTCACGCATCAAAGTTTCTACGGATTCTTTCATCGCACAAGTCATATCGGATCCTCCATGAAAGGAGTTGCACAGAAAGGTCTCCAATAAGGCCAAGTCGGAATAGAGGTTATTCAACTCGATGACTTCGGTTTGGTCGGAAAAGAGTATCACGCGACAGGGGCGGCGCAATTTGTCGGCTATCAAAGCTAAACTCAACACTACCGCCTTGGACAATAACTCACGTTGCCCTTCCATCGAAGCAGACGTATCCACACAAACCACAAAAGGGCCATGTTTAGCCCGTTTCTGTAAGTCACGTCCGCTGTACGAAGAAGCTTCGGCATATTCTATCTGCCGGGATACGGCATCGAAGACCGCCAGTTTCTTTTCGATATAACGGCGGTAGAAAATCGGTTCCAAAGCGGCATCCGACAAGAAACAATATTCCATCGGCAGCAGGGCGTTCAGATTGTTCCCTTCCGTAATGCCCACAATGTCGGAGTGCGTGGCAGAGCGTAACAAAGTAACCGGTGTCTTTCCGCTCATGGCTTGATACAAACGCTGCTCATCCGCTTTCTTACGCCCTAAAACGTGATTCAGTTCCTTAATTAATTGGCTTTTACGGATTACCTGCGAAAGCTGTCTGAGCTTCACGCGAAGTTCCGGAGACTGCGTCAACTGAAGCCAGGCTAATCGAGAGGAAGGACCTTCACCCTTTCCTCCCACATTCTGCAACATACCGGCATTGGCCGACACCATACGGTAATAATCTTCACAGAGCCGTTCTATGTGCTGCTTCTGATACGTACGTTCCCGCCCTTCCAACAGCCCCTCCACTTCTTTATGAAATGTTGGCGGAGAGCCTGCCAGCGACTATCCGTACGAGGATAACGCACTAACTGTTCCATATAATAAGGCGCATCCAATTCGACCGGAACATATAAACGGGCAAAAGCGGAACGAACTTGTTGCAACATGGACAAAAAGTCGGCATCCGAAGCCGCAACGACCTGGTAATAATAGTCCCACTGTTCCCCATAATAGGAATATACGTCTTGTAAACCTGATTTCTTTTTAGCGAAATAGCGCTGTATTTCTTCCTCCATCTCTTCGGGACGGATGACACCGGATGACAAGGCCTCTGCATAAACCTCAGCGGCTATTTCATGCAAACGCCTCAGAAAAAGAGCGGACAACTGGCGCACGCGCTCATATCCCTCATGATAATTTCCTGCCGGCTGCATGGCTCAATTCCTGACTTTCGATTTCCAGAGAGGTTATGTCAGAACGTACACGACGTAAAGCGTTTTTCAATATATCCCTTTGCCTGTCTTGTAAAAACAAATGTGTCTGTACATATTCTGCTTCTTCCTTTTGCCATTGTTCCAGACGGGCCGACACCTCGCCCAATTCGGCCACGATACGTTCGGCCATCGCTGATGAAAAAGTCATCCGAGAAGAAACTTCTGTCTGGGGCACTGCGTTTTCACCGTCCTCCCCTGCCTCACGAAGCAATTCATATTTCCGTCCATTCACCTGCAAACCGGTCGTAGTACGAACCACTTGAAGCAGATCTTTTGGGAAAACATCCGGATGGCGGCTTTTCTCATACTTGCGCAGTATTTGCGCTCCGGTTTTGCGACGGTCTGTAACCAACACAAAAGGTATCGGCTGGTCCGGACTCAACGCTTCGTATTCATTCGTATAAATCAGCACTGTACGTCCAGGATACATGGATTGTATCTGATAGAAAAAAGCCTTGACTACCTTAAAATCCACATGCGTTTCCGAAACACACATCCCCTCTTCTTTCAATGCAGCCAAACGGTCTGACAAGAGGGGGACACCGACATGCTCTTCACAGGCTGCCACAAGAGCGTCGGTCAAGAGGCGCTCCAAAACAATCTCCTGAGCCGGAGTATCCCACACACAGACCTGCAACAGAAGCAAATCTGCCAAATGGACGACGGAACAACCGTTCAAAAAGGCAGAAGTCCGCCACAGATGTACCATCTTCTTCCAACGGCGGTCGGACACATAAAACAGGGACTCTCCTTTTTCTTCTGCCGATACATTGTAAGTCGTCAGAAGCCTACGGAATATATGAACAAATGAAAATACAAAAACCGGTATCTCCACCGCATCTATCCCTTCGGCCCACACACGTAACTCATCGGCAGACAAGCGTATGACATCCGGCACTTCTACCTCGGACTGAACCGTAGAAGAAATCATCAAATTAAAGAGTTCTTTATCGGCAATGCCTCCCACCACACAACGGACAAGGAAACGATCCCACAACGCACTCAGGTTTTCCCCCTCGGCCGGAAGTTCATTGGAAGCAGCGACCACCAACTTCAGCGGAAGCCTCATTTCTTCTTTGCCGTTCAGATATACTTTTTCATTCAACACCGTAAGCAAAGCATTCTGAATGCTGGGTCCGGCTTTCCATATCTCATCCAAGAAAACGACATCGGCTGTGGGCAAATACCCTTCGGTCATTCTCATATAACGGTCTTCGTCCTTCAGGGCAGAAACAGACACCGGTCCGAATATCTCATCCGGCGTACTGAAACGGGACATCAGATATTCAAAAGAACGACCGTCCCGGAAAGCCGATTTCAGTCTTCGGGCTATCATACTCTTTGCTGTTCCGGGAGGGCCGAGCAGGAAAATACTCTCACCGGCAACTGCCGCCAAAAGGGACAGGGAAAGCACATGTTCTTTCTCAAAAAGTCCCTTCCCTAAAACTTCCAACAACTGGGCGATACGCTTCTTATCCATCATCCGGGCGACCCTTTCTTTCTATTCTTTCAGAAAACGGCGATAAAATATCATATCGAAAATACACTCAGCCACCAGAAACATCAAAAAAAGCAA
>ERZ1504711.438-NODE-438-length-10835-cov-4.555380_pt1 | contig 10835 bp, 8 predicted proteins | sample MGYA00571816_ERZ1504711 | MGnify/ENA primary metagenome ERZ1504711 (study PRJEB39906, sample SAMEA3182046) | gut metagenome | biome: human; feature: gut; material: Stool; isolation source: human stools | place: Canada | collected 2011-11-15 ...
CAAGCCCATTGGCAGAATTAAGTATGCACTAAATTAATTCCGCCAACAGGTTTAGGTGAGTCTTTCATGATTTGTCCGGTGATAGACACACATACGGAAGAAGGAGTGGGTATTCACGGTGTGGAAGCCTTGAAACCGGCACAAGCCCAATATGAGGACGGTGTCTTGTCGCTCAGTTCGGAAGGTGCGGAGCAAGCTGTTGTGTACAATGTAGGTGGCGAGAAAGTGGTGAACGCCGCGTTGGACAATGGACAAGCTGACGTGCATGTTCATTTGGCTAAAGGTATCTATCTGGTACGTTTTATGAAGGGTGGAAAAGTTTCTGGCGCAGCCAAATTGTTGTGTAACGAGTAATGTTTATGTTTAATATTAAATTGGAGAGAAAATGAAAAAGTTTACTAAAATGTGTGCCGTTGCCGCTTGTGCGTTGTTTGCCGGAACTGCGACGGTGAGTGCAGAGGATTATGTTTGGAAATCTGTAACGGCAGGTGATGCGACGACATACGGCATCCGTTCCGACGGGTCGTTATGGTCCTGGGGATGGAACGAAAAGGGGCAGAGCGGAAATGGCGTGTCGGAACGTACGGCCACTCCGACTTTGGCTGATGGAAACCGTGTGTGGAAAAAGACTGTTGGCGGGAAAGCATACGGCTTCTTTTTGGCAGAAGACGGCTCTTTGTGGGCTGCCGGAACTGCAACAAACGGAGTGCAAGGAACAAATGATGGTGTAGACCATAAGGTATTGACGCGGATCGGTACGGATAATGACTGGGCCGATATGGCTTGTTCCCGTTTTTGGGGTTACAGTGCCTTTGCTATCAAAACGAACGGCACGTTGTGGTCTTGGGGCGAGAACTCTGCCGGACAGTTGGGGATTGGTAATACGCAGGCACAGACCCTGCCGGTACAAGTAGGTACGGATACAGATTGGAAACAGGTTGCAGCCGGTGTTTCGTCTGTGTTGGCATTGAAGACCGATGGCTCATTGTGGGGCTGGGGACTCAATATGAATGGTGAATTGTTTGGATACGAAGGTCGGCAATCGTCACCGGTTCGTTTGGGAAGTGAAACGGATTGGGAAAAAGTACTTGTGATCGAGTTCCGGGCTTATGCCGTGAAGAAAGACGGTACATTGTGGGCTTGGGGTGATAATTCTCGCAACCTGTTGGGATTCAATACTCCGACAGAAGAGGAATCTACATCTGAGGGCAATCCGGTAGAGGTTGTAACAGAGCCTCAGATTACAAAACCTACGCAAGTGACTGCCGTCGAGGGTGAGGTTCTTGCTGTATCGGGGTGCGAAAATACGTTGAGTGTGGCTACCGGTACAGATGGTATTATTGAGAAAGTCTGGATGTTCGGTTCCAATGCAGACGGTGCATTGGGTGATGGAAAAGGTTTGGGAAATGGAAATAAAGACATTCCTTTTGCGACGGTTCCGGTTAATCCTTCTTTGAAATCCAGTCTGAAGTTTACGAGTATGTCCAGTGGACAAAATTATACGATGATGTTGACCAATGACGGTGATATTTGGGGTTGGGGATGCAACCGTGGAGGACAATTGGGCGATGAAACACCGAACGACCAGTTGCAAGTGGCCTATAAACTGAAACCTATCGTCATTAACTGTCCGCAGGATGAGGTTTCCAGCGTAGGAAGCCTGAAAGACGGTAAAGTGGATGCGGCTGTTTCTTTCGACGGTCAAGTGCTGGCTTTGCAGAGCGACGGGCTGTTGACTTCGGGAAGAATATATGATATGAATGGCGCAGCGGTGATGATTTTGGCTGCTTCCGAAACGTCATGGAATGTCGCCACGTTATCCCAAGGCGTATATGTGGCTGAATTTATGATAGACGGTGCTCCCGTGACTTATAAGTTCGCGGTGAAATAAAAGCACTGTGAAATCTTTTGTTGATTAAAAATGGAAATACGATGAAAAGATTGACAAAGGGATTCTTATCCTTTATTATGATGGCATCTTATGCGCTCGGTACGGGCGCACAAGATGCCACTGTCGTTCCGGCGGACGAGATACCTTCATCGCTAAGGGATGCTGCGTCGTTGAAGTTGACCGGTACGTGGGGGACTTCTGCTTTTGCCGAATTGAAGATGGCATTGGGTACGAATGCGATTGGAGGTTCCAATATGGTACTGACCCGAGTGGATATGGGAGAAGCCGTGATTGAAGACGGAACTTCTTGGTATGTGAGTGCCGGATTTACTTCGAATGGGGTGTTCAGCAGTTGCAAGGCTCTGAAAGAAGTGGTGATGCCCGTTGCGGAAGAGGCGGCTCATTTGGTTTCTATGGAAAAGGCTTTTGCTAACTGTAATGCTTTAGAGACGGTGGATCTGACGGGTTGTGTGAACGTATCTACATTCAGCAATGCTTTTTATGCTTGTGAGAGCCTGAAAGGGGCTGACCTTTCTACCAATGTAGCAGCGGTGAAAAGTAATGCTTGGGCTTCGGCATTTGAAGCTTGTACGGCTTTGGCACAGGTGAAGTTGCCCGCCGGATTTGTAACTACTTCTAAGGTCTTTTCCGGTTGTGTGGCTTTGCAGGAGATAGATTGGAGTGCATGTACGGCAACCGAAGTGCCGGTCTTCTATGCAGATATGTGGGACGGAGTAGAACTGTCCGGCGTGACTTTGAAATTGAACCATCCACAGTATGTGCTTTTTAAAACGGATGAGGGATGGAGTCAGTTGAACCTATTGGATTTGAATCCTGAACCGTCTACGGAATTTACTGTGGATGCGTCCGACATTCCGTCTTCGTTAAAAAAAGCCACGGCCGTGACTCTGACAGGAACATGGGACAGCAACGCTTTTAATCTGCTGTGTATGGCGATGATGGATAATCCTGCTTTCGGTACCAGTGAGAATACGGTGTTGCAAAAAGTGGATATGAGTGCGGCCTGGATTGCAGAAGGTACGTCATTGCGCTGGCAAGGCTTGTCTGCGTATGGTATCTTCCGTAACTTCAAGGCTTTGAAGGAAGTGAAGATGCCGGTGGCGGAAGAAGCAGCACACTTTACGGATTTCGGAATGGCATTTCAAAACTGTGATCAGTTGGTTACGATAGACCTGAGCGGTTGTGCCGGACTGGTTTCTCTGGAGAAAGCCTTTCAGGGATGCACTTCTTTGGAGAAAGTGGATTTGTCCTCTTCTTCCCATCTGGAATCGGTGGATGATGCCTTTGAGTCATGTGAGGCGTTGACCACGGTAATATTGCCGGAGGTTTTCCCCATGGGAAAGAATACTTTTGCTTATTGTTCCGCTTTGAAAGACGTTGATTGGACGGCTTTTGCCGGGACAGAGGTTCCCGAGATGAGCAAAACTTTCTTTATGGGGATTGATGACCTCAAGGCCGTGACGCTCTCGTTGAAATATGAAGCTTATAAGTTGTTCTCGGCCGATGAGGATTGGAGCGAATTGAATCTCTACAACACGGAACCGGAGAAGGTGACGGACTTCGTGGTGGACGCTTCGGATATCCCGTCGAGCCTGAAGAAGGCCGTGACGGTTACGTTGACTGGAGAATGGGATAGCGATGCGTTCAATCTGCTCTCTATGGCATTGGGGAATAACGGAGGACTTTTTGTCACGACGAATGCCACATTGGTTACCTTGGATATGAGCCGGATTAAGGTTGCGGAGAATACTCCACTTTGGAGACAGGGACTTAAGGAATATGGTATCTTTAATAACTGTACGGCATTGGAGAAAGTGATAATGCCAACAGCAGAAGAAGCGGGACATTTCACGAAACTGAATAAGGCTTTCGAGGGCTGTACTGCATTGAGGGATATCGACCTGAGCCTCTTGACTGGGGCAACAGACATCGAGGCGGCTTTCAAGGGAACAGCCATAGAGAAAGCAGACCTGAGCGGCTGTACGTCGTTAGGCAGTACGGTGAGTGCGTTTGAAGGATGTGCGGCCTTACAGGAGGTGATTCTTCCGTCTTGTTTTGTGCCGGCAAATTATACGTTTGCCGACTGTACCGGACTGAAGCTCATTGATTATACGGCTTATACCGATACGGAAGATGCACCGGCTGTTAAAAACAATACGTTTAGCGGTATTGATGATTTGAAGTCGGTCACATTGAAAGTGAACGACCGAAATCATGAACTATTCGAGGCTCATAAAATATGGTCGGAATTCGATATAGAATATGATACTAGCGGCGTTTTGGGGATGAAGGTTAATGACAAGACAAAGCCGGTTACGGTTTATACCGTAGATGGACGCTACATGGGTACGTATGTTCCCGAAACGGATTGGCAGGTAAGTTTGCCACGTGGTGTGTACATTGTAAACGGTAAGAAGATGATGAAAAAATAAGAAAATATTTCGTATGTAAAAAGAGCCGGATTTATCTGGCTCTTTTTTTATTCAATAAGTAGCTGATACATTCCTTGAATGTGACAGAACCGAACAACCACATCAGTCCTCCATAAAGCAAGGCGGCTATGAAGATTTTCAGCCCCAGTAGCAAGTAAATATTTTCTATAGGTGAGGTGACGAAAGCCGTAACAACCATTGCCAATGCGGCCAGTGCTGCATAAGGAAACAAGTCGAGGACGGCTTCCCATAGGCGTAATCCGATTTCGCGGTGGACGAAATAAAACCATATCGTAAGCCATGCGATATTGATGGCTGTATAGACACATACCATGGTGTGGATGCCATAGGGGTAAGAAAAGAATATGGCACTAATCTGTGTCAAGCCCATTCCGACGGTGTTCCATAGCACTAAGTCCGAGCGCTCTTTGGTGATGACCAGGTTGGCACATAGATATTGTATAGGTACGGTGAACGCACCGGCGCACAGGATCTGCATGAGGGGTACGCAATCTAACCATTTCTCTGTAACGGTGATGAGGATAAGTTCACGCGAAATCAAGGCTAATCCGAAGAGGGCGGGAAAAACCATGAAGGCATTGAAACGTAGCATTTTACGGAAAACCCGCTTATGGCGCTCTCGTTCCGTTTCCACATTACGCAGTACGGGTTGGGCAACGTCTTTTATGGTGCCAAGCACCATTGTGCTCACCATACTGGTCCATTTGTTAGCTTGGTTGTAAAGTCCTACGTCGTGTACAGCATAGAAACGTCCTAACATGACAGATAAGATATTACCGTTGATATTGTTGCAAATGTCGTTGGCCAGCAACTTACTGCTGAAACCGAACATTTCTTTTAACGGATGGAAAGATACCGGTAAAGTGGGACGCCATTTTGAGAAATACCAGAAAAGGATGGTGTTACAAGTTGTGAAAGCTATACCTTGGGTGGCCAAGCCCCAGTATGCGTAACCCTTCAAGGCCATAGTGAGGCTGATGGTGCTGGACGTAGTGAGGCTGATCACTGTGATAATCGCTTTCTGCTTGACTTGCAATGTACGGAATAGGTATGCGTAATGCGCAGTGCCCAAACTGGCAATCACGAAGCCAAGGAACGAGAAACGTGCCAATGGGGTAAGTTCGGACAAGTCTTGATTAGCCGCAGCATCTGAGTGCTGGTAAAATTCCGTAATTAAGGGTGCTAGGAAGAATAGTAACAAGTACATGACACAACTGGTTCCTACGTTAAACCAGAATACGGCGTTGTAGTCTTCATGTACGATTTCTCTTCGATTGGCCAAAGCTGTGCGGAAACCGCTGTCCTGCAATACGGAAGCAATTTGTGAGAAAACGGTTAGCAAACCCACCATACCATAATCCGACGGTGAGAGAATGCGGGCAAGAAAGATACCGAACAAAGTACCTAATACCAATTGTGCCCCATTACTGATGGTGCCCCACATCAGGCCTTTTGCTGTCTTTTCTTTGAGCGTATTTTCTGGCATATCAGTGAGTTGGGTGGTATTTGAGTTTCTCTTTCAGAGTAAGGATGAAATCACATGCTTTTTTCCCCCAGCCGATGTGCGGAATACCGCAGTATGTTCCTGCTTTTGCCCAAAAACGTTGTTCGTCGAGGATTCCTTTGTCCCGTTCGAGTATTCGGTATAGTCGATATAATCCGAATTTCTTCTCGGACGGTAAGTGCCATACGGACAGTTTTTCATCGCCAGGCGACACATTATTATATATCGGAGTGGTCCAAAGACGTTTTACATAGCGGTTGGCTGTGGCATAACGCAGATGTAGGCGTTCGGCCAAAACACTGAAGATATGAGCCTCTTCGTGGAGGCGTGCCGTATCGGCCGGCAAGTTGAAGTTAAATTGCCATACAACCGGAAATTCCCGATTGACACCGTGCACAGCGTCAGTTCTTAAGCCGATGAATTCTCCTCCGTAATATGCCATAGGAGAAGAAGGGCGTTCGCCATAGCATGACGTGTAGAATTCCTCCATTTGTGCTAATGTGGTACCGTTGATGGAGAATCCCTGAGGACAGCCCAAGTCATATAGGGCACTACCATCTGTGCGTATGCTTTGGAAGAGGCTGTGCAGTGGCGTGCGGCATAAGCAGTCCGCATCACAGACCAACAACGTGTCGCCAGGTTGCATGCGTCTCTCCATTTCCTTGAAGATGTCGTATACATAGAATTGGTTCATCCAGGCTTTGTACCATCCTTTTGGGGGACGGTTCCGGTAGGGGAGAGTGACGACTTCCGTTCTCGTCCTTTGGAACAGTTCCGTAAGAAATGGCGGAAGCTGGTCGGCTTCAAGGTTGGTGAAGAATAACAGTTCGGCTTCCGGGTTATAATGCCGGAAAGTGGTGAAAAATGGTACTTGTATCTGCATATACACAGAATGGAGCAGAGCAGAGTCACCTCTTCCGCCTGCTTGCGGATAGTAACTGGCTTCCTCGTGTGACTCGCGGTAAAACCACGTAGCGATGTAATTTTTAAACGGCTTCATGCACAGTCTTTATGAAAAACATACAGCTAAGATAAGGCTTTATTTGCGTATAAGCCCTAAAAAGGTGGATAATATTTAATAGTAATGTCTTTTTTCTCGCTATTTCTATGCTATTCAACATGTTTTTCTTAAATAGATGAAAATGTTCTTTCTCTTGGCTTTGCTATACCGGAAAATATGTCTACTTTTAGTGCACAAAATAAAAAATAGCGAATAGATAAACGGAGAAATACAATGGAAAAGATTCAAGAATTGACCGATAAGCTTTATCGCGAAGGGGTGGAAAAAGGGAATGCCGAAGGTATGCGCCTGGTGGAAAAAGCAAAGGCCGAAGCCGATAAATTAGTGGCGGATGCTCGAAAAGAGGCGGATGAAATCGTGGATAAGGCGCGTAAGCAGGCTCAGGAGCTGGATGCCAATACGAAATCAGAATTGAAACTGTATGCGGGGCAGGCTTTGAGTGCATTGAAATCGGAGATTGTGAATGTCGTTTCCGACAAACTGGTAAAGGATACGGTGAAGGAGCTTATGGGCAATAAGGATTTCATGGGTAACTTTATGGTGGCTGTGGCCAAGAATTGGGCTTCGGGCGAAGATTTGGTGATTTCCGCTTCGGATGCCGACGGGCTTACCGCTTACTTCCGTGCCCATGCGAAAGACTTGTTGGATAAAGGAGTGAAGATAGAGAAAGTGAACGGAAAAGCGGCCGCGTTTTCGGTATCTCCGTCCGACGGTTCTTATAAGGTGAATTTCGGTGAAGAGGAATTTGCAGCTTATTTCAAGGATTTCCTCCGTCCGAAATTGATAGAAATGCTCTTCTAAATCCATCTGCATGAAAAATTATTATGGTTTGGTGGCAAGTATGCCCGATGTGTCTCCCGATGATGCCAAACTGAATTTTACGGTGGCGGACTTCAAAGAGGACTATTGGCCGCAACTTTCCGAGACAGATAAAAAGTTGGTGGCTTTGTTTTTCTTGCGTTATGACCATCGCAATTTGTTGGCATGGTTGGCCGAGGGAGACGGGGCGGCGTTCGACGAACGGGCGATGTTTCCGCGTGAAGCGTGGCCCGAAGCCATGGAGAAGGTGAAGACCGGTGATGAGCAAGGCCGTGTGTTGCCTGCTTATTTTTATGAGTTCATGGCGGAGTATGCTGCGTTGAAAGAAGTACAGGAACGTTTGCCGGAAGATGTCCTTTTGGCGGCATATTATCGTTATGCGGGCACGTTCAAGAATCGTTTTACAGCGGATTGGTTTGCATTCAACCGGAATGTGAACAATATCCTGATAGCCCTTACGGCCCGGAAGTATGGATTCAATCCGGCCTTTTATTTGGTAGGCGACGATGTAGTGACGAAAGCTTTGGCCGTTTCGGGAGCACGGGATTTCGGTTTGGGTACGGAACTGGATTATATGGACGACGTGATACGCATCCATGAGATGTCCGACCCGGTAGAGAAAGAACGTAAACTGGATTTGTTGAAATGGGAATGGTTGGAAGATAGGACTTTCTTCTGTTATTTTTCAGTAGAACGCCTGTTTGCCTTTCTCATTAAGCTGGACATCATAGAGCGGTGGACGCATATCGACAAGGAGCGGGGCGGGAAAGTCTTCCGCAGTCTGGTGGAGCAGTTGAAGAACGAGGTGGAGATTCCCCAAGAATTTAAGAAATAAAAAAAGAAAATAATGATATGGCAACAAGAGGTACAGTGATTGGAGTCATCTCCAATATCGTGACCATTCAAGTGGACGGCCCGGTGGCGCAGAATGAGATCTGCTACATCACGACAGGCGGAGACCGTCTGATGGCCGAAGTGATTAAGGTGGTCGGTCGGAACGCATACGTGCAGGTGTTTGAAAGTACCCGGGGTATGAAAGTCGGGGCTGAGGCTGAATTTACCGGGCACATGCTCGAGGTGACGTTGGGGCCGGGTATGCTTTCCAAGAACTACGACGGTTTGCAGAACGACTTGGACAAGATGGAGGGAGTATTCCTGCGTCGCGGACAGTACACTTATCCGTTGGATAAAGACAAAAAATGGCATTTTAAGCCCATCGCGAAACCCGGAGACAAGGTTGGGGCTTCCGCTTGGTTGGGCGAGGTGGAGGAAAACTACCAGCCCCTGAAAATCATGGCACCGATAGCCATGGAGGGGATGGCTACGGTGAAAAGCATCGTTCCGGAAGGTGACTACTTGTGCGAAGACACGGTAGCCGTGTTGACGGGAGAGGACGGTGAGGACATTGCCGTAACCATGGTGCAGAAATGGCCGGTGAAAGTGGCCATGACCAATTATAAGGAAAAGCCGCGTCCTTTCAAACTGTTGGAGACGGGCGTACGTACCATTGATACGATGAATCCTATTGTAGAGGGGGGCACGGGATTTATTCCGGGGCCGTTCGGTACGGGCAAGACGGTGCTTCAGCACGCCATCTCCAAGCAGGCCGAGGCCGATATCGTGATCATTGCCGCCTGTGGGGAGCGTGCCAACGAGGTGGTGGAGATCTTTACGGAGTTCCCCGAACTGGTGGACCCGCATACGGGACGCAAGTTGATGGAACGTACCATCATTATCGCCAACACGTCCAACATGCCTGTGGCTGCCCGTGAGGCATCGGTATATACGGCCATGACGATTGCCGAGTTCTATCGTTCTATGGGATTGCGCGTCCTCTTGATGGCCGATTCCACTTCACGTTGGGCACAGGCTTTGCGCGAGATGTCCAACCGTATGGAGGAACTGCCGGGACCGGATGCTTTCCCGATGGATTTGTCCGCTATCATTTCCAACTTCTACGGTCGTGCAGGCTATGTGTACTTGAACAACGGCGAAGTGGGCTCCATTACGTTCATCGGTACGGTGTCGCCGGCCGGCGGTAACTTGAAGGAACCGGTGACGGAAAATACAAAGAAGGTGGCGCGTTGCTTCTATGCGTTGGAGCAGGACCGTGCGGACAAGAAACGTTATCCGGCCGTGAACCCGATAGATTCTTATTCCAAGTATATCGAATATCCCGAGTTTGAAGAATATATATCGAAGCGCATTAATGGCGAATGGACAGCGAAAGTGAACGAACTCAAGACACGCCTTTTGAGAGGAAAGGAGATTGCCGAGCAGATTAATATCTTGGGTGACGATGGCGTACCTGTGGAGTATCATGTGATATTCTGGAAGTCGGAAGTCATCGACTATGTGATTCTGCAGCAGGATGCTTTCGACGAGGTGGATGCCGTGACACCGATGGAACGGCAAGAAGACATCCTGAATCTGGTGGTGGACATTTGTCGTGCCGAGTACAAGTTCGACGGTTTCCTTGAAGTCATGGATTATTTCAAGAAACTCATCAACCTGTGCAAGCAGATGAACTACGCGGAATTCAAGAGTGAGAAGTTCGAAGACTATAAACGCCAGATTCGTGAGATGGTGGCAGAAAGGCAATAATTAATCAGGAAAGTTATGGCAACAAAAGCATTTCAAAAGATATATACGAAGATCAGTCAAATCACGAAGGCCACTTGTACCTTGAAGGCTACGGGCGTGGGAGCCGACGAATTGGCTATGGTAGACGGCAAGCTGGCCCAGGTGGTGAAGATTGCCGGTGACGAAGTGACGCTGCAAGTTTTCGAGGGTACGGGCGGCATCCCTACGGATGCGGAAGTCGTGTTCATGGGCAAGGCACCCACCCTGAAAGTGAGTGAACAACTGGCCGGTCGCTTTTTCAATGCCTATGGCAATCCCATCGACGGAGGACCGGAAGTGGAAGGGGTGGAAGTGGAAATCGGCGGTCCGTCGGTGAATCCGGTGCGCCGCAAGCAGCCGTCCGAACTGATTGCGACGGGTATTGCCGGTATCGACCTGAACAACACGTTGGTGTCCGGCCAGAAGATACCGTTCTTTGCCGACCCTGACCAACCTTTCAATCAGGTAATGGCCATGGTAGCCTTGCGTGCGCAGACCGATAAA
>ERZ1504711.439-NODE-439-length-10787-cov-3.437197_pt1 | contig 10787 bp, 6 predicted proteins | sample MGYA00571816_ERZ1504711 | MGnify/ENA primary metagenome ERZ1504711 (study PRJEB39906, sample SAMEA3182046) | gut metagenome | biome: human; feature: gut; material: Stool; isolation source: human stools | place: Canada | collected 2011-11-15 ...
TGTAATACATATAACATGTTGAAATTGTCAAGACAGTTGTTCATGTTGGATGGTGATTATAAATATCTGAATTACTATGAACATGCTTTATATAACCATATTCTTGCTTCACAAGATCCTGATATGCCGGGCTGTGTGACTTATTATACTTCTTTGTTGCCGGGATCATTTAAGCAATATAGTACTCCGTTTGATTCTTTCTGGTGTTGTGTGGGTACAGGGATGGAGAATCATTCTAAGTATGCCGAATCCATTTATTTTAAGGATAACCAAGAATTGCTGGTCAATCTGTATATTCCTTCACGTCTCCACTGGAAGGAAAAAGGTTTGAAGCTGACTTTGGATACTTATTTCCCGGAATCGGATACGGTTACAGTAAGGATGGATGAAATAGGGAGCTATACAGGAACGCTTCTGTTCCGTTATCCGGATTGGGTGAGCGGTGATGCTGTAGTTCGTATTAATGGAGAGCCGGCACAGACGGAAGCACATAAGGGAAGCTACATTCGCCTGTTGGATTCTGTTAAGAGCGGAGATGTGATAACATTGGTTTTCACACGTAACTTATATATTGATTATGCAAAGGATGAACCTCATTTCGGCTCTGTCATGTATGGCCCGATATTGCTTGCGGGAGGATTGGGGACGGATGATATGCCCGAAGATAGGGTTATTGACAATCGTGCTTGCCGTGAATCGCTTCCGGCAAAGAATATTCCTATGTTAGTGGGTCCATTGACCGATCTGGATAGCTGGATACAATGTTCTTCACAACATCCTTTACGGTTTACAGTAAAGAATGGAGGTGGACAACAAGGGGTAGGGTTGGTCCCTTATTTTCAAATGCATCATCAGCGGCATACTGTATATTGGAAACTTTATTCTCCGGATGAATTTGTTTATCGTACTCGTTCTTTAACGGATGAAGTGAAGATCGGTGACGAGACAGATGAAAGGAAACATGCGTTGCAAGGGGAGAATGATTCTATTTATTGGCATGATTATTTTTGGGCAAAGAATACTCGGTTCCGTATGGCAAAAGACGGATGGTTTTCTTACACACTTCATATAAATAAAACGGAACAAAAGCCTTATCATCTGATTTGTCGTTTCTGGGGAGACGAGCCTGATACTTGTCAGTTTGATATATTGATTGACGGCAACTATTTGCGTACTGTCAGTTTGAATCGAAAACTATATCTGACCTATGTGGACGATGTGTATTCTATTCCTGCGGACTGGACTCGTGGAAAGGATAAAGTGAATGTTACTTTCCGTGCTGCTCAAGGGAAGAATGCCGGAGGATTGTATGAATTGAAAATTACTTCAGATACGAATTATAGATAAACTTTAAATATAGATTACCATGAAAAAAACGTTGGTTATATTATTCGTCGCCGGGGTTCTTGCCGCGTGTAAGTCGACGGATAGCAATAAATCTGATTATCAATACAAGGATGTACCTTTTACCAATGTACACTTTTCTGATGATTTCTGGGCACCTCGTATTGAAACCATTCGTAGTGTTACCGTGCCTTTTGCTTTTCATAAATGTGAGGAAACTCATCGTATAGATAATTTTGCAGTAGCGGGGAAACTGATGGAAGGAAAATTCAATTCCCCTTATCCGTTTGATGATTCGGATGTGTATAAGATAATGGAAGGAGCTGCTTACTTGTTGGCGGTGAAGGAGGATAAAGCGCTGGATATGTATATGGACAGTCTGATTCATCTGATAGGAGCTGCGCAGGAACCGGATGGTTATCTTTATACTACCCGTACTATTGGCGGGGATTCGCAACATCCGTGGGCTGGCAGTAAAAGATGGGAAAATGAACGTGACAACAGCCATGAATTGTATAATGTAGGACACATGTATGAGGCGGCTGTAGCTCATTATCTAGCTACCGGAAAACGTTCATTTCTTGATATAGCCATTAAGAGTGCGGATTTGTTGTGTAATACCTTTGGTCCTGAAGAAGAAAAGATTACTGTAGCGCCAGGGCATCAGGAAGTGGAGATTGGGCTGGTAAAACTTTATAGGGTGATAGGAGATAAACGTTATTTGGATTTGTCACAATTCTTTTTGGAGGCTCGTGGAAAGTATGACAAATATGATCGGAATAGTGAGGATCAGTTCCGTAACGGATCTTATTGGCAGGATCATAAGCCAGTCATTGCTCAGGATGAGGCTGTAGGCCATGCAGTGCGGGCTACCTACATGTATGCTGCTATGACAGATATAGCCGCTTTGAAAAACGAGCGGCATTTTGAAAATGCTGTGGGTAAATTATGGGACAATGTAGTAGGGAAGAAGATGTATATTACCGGAGCTATTGGTTCAACTCGTCATGGAGAAGCGTTTGGTAAAAACTATGAGTTGCCTAATAGTACAGCTTATTGTGAAACATGTGCTTCTATTGCCAATTGCATGTGGAATTTACGCATGTTCATGTTGCATGGTGATGCCAAATACATTGATGTGCTGGAACGTTCTTTGTATAACGGGGTGTTGAGTGGCATCAGTCTGGATGGAAAGAAGTTTTTTTATCCAAATGTCCTCTCTTGCGATGAAAATGGCTCAGAGCGTAGCGAATGGTTTGATTGTTCTTGCTGCCCTTCTAATCTAGCTCGTTTTATTCCTTCGGTGCCAGGGTATGTGTATGCCACTTCTTCCAAAGGATTTTATGTGAATCTGTATGGTGCCAACCATGCTGATGTAGTTCTAAAGAATGGAAAGCATGTACAGGTGGAACAACAGACGGATTATCCGTGGAATGGAAAGATAAAGTTGATATTGACTCCGGAAACCCCGGAAGATTTTGCTGTTATGTTGCGTATTCCGGGATGGGTAAATAGTCAGCCTGTACCTTCCGATCTTTATACTTATACCAGGCATGATAAAGGAGCCGTAAAAATTACAATCAATGGAAAACCCCGGGATTTTGTAATGGAGAAAGGATATGCCGTTTTATCCGGTAGTTGGAAACAGGGGGATACAATTGAACTAAGTCTTCCGATGGATGTCCACAAGGTTTCAGCAAATGATAAGGTTGCTGCGGATGTGAATCATCTTGCCGTAGAGCGTGGCCCGATAGTTTATTGTGCAGAGTTTGCTGACAATGGAGGGACTGTATTGAATTATGTGCTGAAACCGGAAACGGCTTTTGAGGCTGCTCCTGCTTCTATGTTGGGAGGTGTGGAGATATTGAAAGGAACCACAGAACGCATTATTGCCGAGAATGATTTTAAGGAAATAAAGTCTGTGACAGATTCTATCCTGCTTATTCCTTATTATGCACGGTCTCATAGAGGAAATGGTGAAATGGCTGTATGGCTTCCTTCCGATGAAAATATATTGAAAGATCAGCTAAAAGAACGTGCCCGTATTACGGATAAAGTTTTTATCGGTAAAGAAAGTTCGGAAACTGCGCATCAGTTGAAAGGTGAGAATACTCATACGGGAGGACCAAATACATGGCGTGATGCCTCGGATGGTGGATGGTTTTCGTATACCCTGAGAGTAGATCCGGTTCAACCGATGGAATTGGTTTTGACTTATAGCAGTACAGATGGAGGAAATCGTGAATTCGAGATATTTGCCGAACATGAAAAGATAGGAGAGCAAAAATTACGGGTGGAAACTTTTAGTGCATGGATTGATAAAGTGTATCCTATTCCTGTTGATTTAACTCGGGGGAAAAGTCATGTAACTGTTAAGATACAGGCTTTGCCCGGTATGATTGCTGGAGGTGTGTTTGGTTGCAGAATGCAGAAGCAAAAAAAATAGGCCTATGAAACGCTATATTATGACCGGATTGATGTGTATATGCGTGTTTTGTTCTTTAGCCCAAAAACAAATGATGTATGGAGATACAAGCCGTATTGGAATACCTTTTTCTAAAGATCCTCATGTAGTGGAGTTCCAAGGTAAATATCTGATGTATTATTCTATTCCTCCAAAGCAGAATGGAAACGCGGAAGCGCAAGGTTGGGGAATAGGCATTGCCGGGAGCAAGAATCTGAAAGATTGGCATCGTATTGGAGAAATCATACCTCAAACAGCTTATGAGTCTAAAGGGTTATGTGCTCCGGGTGCTTTGGTAAGAAATGATACGGTTCATCTATTCTATCAGACGTATGGTAATGGTGCTAAAGATGCTATTTGTCATGCATGGTCTGAAGATGGGATCCATTTTGTACGTAATGCTACAAATCCTATTTTTTCTCCGGAAGGGGAGTGGAACTGCGGGCGTGCCATCGATGCGGAGGTCGTTTTTTTAAAGGATCGGTATTATTTATATTATGCAACTCGTACTCCTGATTATTCTACCCAAATTATAGGAGTTGCAATGGCACCTGCACATACGGATTTTTCGAAACAGGCATGGAAGAGTCCGGTGAATCATCCGGTGCTTGTTCCCGAATATCCTTGGGAAGAGAAGTGTGTCGAAGGAGCATCTGTTGTGTAGATGGGAGATGAGATGTTTATGTTTTATGCCGGGGCCTATAATAATCGTCCTCAGCAGATTGGAGTTGCTAAAAGTAGTGATGGTATTCATTGGACAAAACTTTCTAATAAACCCTTTCTGATGAATGGTGATCCTGGAACATGGAATTGCTGTGAGTCCGGACATCCTCATCTCTTTAAAACAAGGAAAGGAAAAACATATTTATTTTATCAAGGGAATGATGACTTTGGTAAAACTTGGTTTCTTTCGAATATGGAGGTCAAATGGAAGAATAGACATCCTTTTATCGCTCATTATATAAATCAAAAAGCACATTAAATATGAAGAAAATATTTCTTTTTCTATATACCTTATTGGTCTTTTCCGGTGTATACGCACAAGAAAACAAGGTAAAGGTGGAGCCGGTGAATGGAGATAAAATTTCTTTGTTCTCTTTAAAAGAAGTCCGTTTACTGGATAGTGATTTTAAACATATCATGGACCTGAACCACGCCTATATGCTTTCTTTGGAACCTGACCGTTTGCTGTCTTGGTTTCGGAGAGAAGCAGGTTTGACACCTAAGGCACAACCCTATCCTTTTTGGGAATCTGAGTATATGAACGGGCATGGACCTTTACCGGGACATATTATGGGGTTTTATCTGTCTGGAATTTCTATGATGTATGATTCTACGGGAGATACTGCAATTCTAAGTAGATTAAGCTATATCTTGGAGGAGTTATCTCTTTGCCAGCAAGCTGGAGGTGATGGATATTTGTTACCTACTATTTGCGGTAGAGCTATTTTCGAGAATGTGCTGGATGGAAATTTCAAGACTTCTAATCCTTTTATTGAGACTCCTTATGACAAATGCTGGGAACCTGTGTATGTCATGAACAAGATCATGTTGGGGCTTTATCAGGTTTATATGCGATGTGATTTATTACAGGCAAAAGAAATATTGGTAAAGATGGCAGACTGGTTCGGCTATTCAGTTATTGACAAGTTATCACATGATGATCTTCAAAAATTGTTGGTGTGCGAGCATGGCTCTATCAATGAGTCTTTTATAGATGTTTATCAGATAACGGGTGAGGAGAAGTATCTTAAGTGGGCACAAAGACTCAACGATGAGGATATGTGGGTTCCCATGTCTGAAGGAAAGGATATATTGGAGGGTTGGCATGCTAATACCCAGATTCCTAAATTTACAGGTTTCGAATCTGTTTATCGTTATGATAGTAATGAACGTTTTACCACAGCTGCCCGTTTCTTTTGGGATACAGTAGTGAGAAAACATACTTGGGTGATGGGAGGTAACAGTACAGGAGAACATTTCTTTGCTCCTGAGGAATTCGAGCATCGAATAGAATTGAACGGGGGACCTGAATCTTGTAATTCGGTTAATATGCTTCGTCTGACAGAGAGTTTATATTGTGATTATGCCGAGGTGGAGAAAGTGGATTATTATGAGAAAGTCTTATTTAATCATATTTTGGCCAACTATGATCCTGATCAGGGTATGTGTGTGTATTATACTTCCATGAAACCGGGACACTATAAAATTTATGGAACTAAATATGATTCTTTTTGGTGTTGTACCGGGACGGGGTTTGAGCAAACAGCAAAGTTTGGGCAAATGATTTATGCTCATACAGATGATGCCTTGTATGTAAATATGTTTATACCATCGGTAGTTACATGGGATAAAGGAATCAGTATTCATCAGGAAACTGCTTTTCCTGATGAAGGTGTTACTAGTCTTACTGTTTCCGGAGAGGCTGTTTTTAATTTAAAGATACGTTGTCCTTATTGGGTGGGAAGTTCGTCACTCAATGTAATTGTAAATGGTAAGAGAGAGAAAATAAAGGCTGGTGTGGATGGATATGTTTCAATAAACAGGCAGTGGAAAGATGGAGATAAAGTACGGATAGAGCTACCTATGAAATTGGAAATAGTGCCTTTGAATGAGGCGACTCATTATCTTGCTTTGAAATATGGGCCTATTGTTTTGGCAGCTAGAATTAGTGACGAGCATTTATCGAAAGATGATTTCAGATCTGCACGTTCTACTGTTGCTATGAAAGATTATCCAGTGATAGATGTGCCGGCTTTTATAGGGGATATCCGGAAAATACCGGCTGCTGTTATCCGGAAAAAAGGAGAGAAGCTGGCTTTTTTGTGTAGTAAGGATAATGTAGTATCCAAGCCTGTAGAGCTGGTTCCTTTTAATACTATTCACTGGAGCCGCTATGCCGTATATTTTCGGCATTATGATAAGAAAGAGAACTATTTGGCCGAGCTGAAGAAATCGGAGCAATTTAAGCAAGAAGAGGATAACTTGAATAAAAGAACTGTAGACAGGGTCATTATTGCAGATGCTGAATCTGAGAAAATGCATAAAATGGAGGCAGTAAATTCTACAGCTGGTGAGAATTGGCGGGATGCTTCTAAAGGTGGATATTTTATGTATGAAATGAAAGTTCGGAAAGAGATAGAACAGTCTGTTTGCTTACAGCTTTTGGGAAGTGATTCGGGTAATCGTATTTTTGATGTTTTGATTGATGGTAAATGGATAGATACTATTGATTTGTCTAAACCTTGTAAAGAAGGAAAAGGACTGTATAGATGTTATATTCATATTCCTGCTGAATATATAAAAGCAAGAAAAAATGTAACAGTGAAATTTCAGGCAAAGAATGGTTGTATAGCTGGGGGGATTTTTGATGTAAGGATTGTGTCTGCCATTTCGGTTCAAGACATGTAAATAAGAGCAGCTTTCGTTTTTAAAACATTCTCCATAGTTCGACTGTTCTAATGATAGTACAAACAGAAAAAATAATGATTATGGAAAAATATTTTATTCATAGCAATGAACTGCATTTGATTGATGTGGATAAAATTCATCAGGCAGTGGAAAGGATCGTGGACTCATTGGATATGGCTGCCGGATCAACTTGTCATTTTGATCTTTATAAAGTGGTGGAAACCTATTTTAAAGATTTGGATAAAAGAAGGGAAATAAACTGCTTATTGGGTATTGTGGATACGGAGGAGGAATTGGAGGAAAAGATGGAAGGCTTTTGAAATCTATTTTTTAATTTGTTTTGTTTTCTATTCTTTATCTATTTTTACTGGGTGAAGATAAGTCTTCCTTTTTCATACTATTTCTGTTTATAAGACAGAGATGGTTTTAAAGTTTGTAAAGGCAGTTGGTTCATACTGAACCGACTGCCTTTTTATCTGAGTTCTATTGGTGGTTCTTGGGAAATTATATATTAGGAGTAATCTCATAGTATAGGGTTATACATGATTCTTTATTCTGAAAACTTTATTTAATTCTTAGGTTTTTGTAAGTTTGCTAAATGAAATCTAATAGAAAATAGAATGAAAACATTTAGACTAGTATTCATAATTCTGATAATGAGTGGATTAATATTTCAGGGGAGAGCTCATGTCTGTTGGGACGATCTAGAGTTCAAACAGTTTTCCACTCCTGAAGGATTACCGAATAGCATGGTTCATCAAGTGTATCAGGACCGTGACGGATATATTTGGATTCCTACTTTCTATGGATTGTTTCGTTATGATGGTTACGAGGTACGTACCTATAAATCAAATCTTTATACCCCTGGTCTTCTGGTTAATAATAATGTGCTTTGTGTGGAAGAAGATTATTCTCACCGGCTTTGGATTGGGACTCACGAGGGACTCTGTATGCTTGATAAACGGACAGGGAAGATGAAAAAATTGCAACTGGATGGAGTCAGCAAACAACGGCTGAATGAAATTCATGTAACAAAAGAGAACCGGGTTTATCTGGGGTACATCCGTGGAATGGCTTATTATGATGAAATGCAGGATACATTGGCTTTGATGACTCGGAAGAATTGTAGAGGGGACGTACCCGAATCTGTGAATATTCAAACTTTGTTTGAGGATGTAAATGGTGATTTGTTGATAGGTACCTGGAAGGATGGGCTTTATCGTTATTGCATAAAGGAAAATATATTTTTGCACTATCCGCCTTTAGATGAAGAGAACTCTGTTTTGGCTTTGTTTCAGGACTCTAGAGGGGTGATGTGGATAGGAACTAGTGGGTCCGGGCTGTATAAGGCCCATTTTTCATCCGATAGGAAAACGGTTTCTTTTGAAGGTTATAGACATGATGCCCGAAATGTTTCTTCTTTGCCGTCTGATTATATTTATTCGATTCATGAAGATTTACAGACACGTTCGTTATGGTTGGGTACTAGAGAGGGTGTTAGTGTGATGGAACTGGCTGATGAGGGAAAGTTTATCAATTATCAAGAATCTGGCTCTACACATTATCTTCCTGTCCGCGAGGTGAACACAGTCTTTAGGGATCGAAGCGGATTAATGTGGATCGGTACTAAAGGGGCTGGTGTCTTTCATGTCGATACTAGGAAACGTTCCTTTAATGTAATTTATCCTCGTGGCAACGATAAATCTTTTACAGATTTGATTTCTACATTGTATGTGGAAGAAAATGGAGCTCTTTGGATAGGTATGGGCTATGGATTGGATTATCAGCATGGAGATAAAAAAGTGACATTGTTTCCTTCGAAACGTCCTTATCATATTTCTTATAGCTCGTTAACCCGTGAGGTATTGCTTGCTGTGCATGACGAGGGGATGATAGTTTGTCGTGATGGACAAATAATACATCAGTATAAGACCTCGAATTGCGGTTTTGTTCCTCATGATTTAGTGTATTTAGTTCACGAGGACCGTAAGGGAAACCGCTGGTTGTGTACCTATAAAGGACTTGGAGTGCGTTACCGGGACGGGCGTGAGTATTGTTTCAATCGTTTGTCCAGAGCAGACGAATTGCTTGGCCGGGAGATGACCACGATGGTTGAGGATAATGACGGCTCATTATGGTTGGCAACCAACAATAATGGTATTGTTCATGTTACAGGGGATATGGAACGTCCGGAATCGTTGCAGTGTAAGAACTATTGTATGGAGAATGGTTTGCTGTCGGTTAATACTCCTCTTTGTTTTTTGTTGGATAGAAGCGGACGGATTTGGGTCGGGACAGAGGGCAGCGGACTTTGTTTATATGATGTGCAAAATGATTGTTTCAAGTCTGTTCATAAGGAGTTTAATTTGCCCGGAGATATGGTTGGCAGTATGCAGGAAGATAATAGTGGTAATCTGTGGTTGGGCACCAATCAAGGGCTGGCAAAGCTAACCATATCCGGAAAGGAAAAGGGCAGGGTACGTATCTTTACAGTTGCCGATGGGTTGGCGGATAATTTCTTTAATCAAAATGCTTCTTTCTATCGTGATGGTACCTTCTATTTTGGATGCAGCAGGGGAATTGTGACTTTCAACTCGGAAGTGGTGGAAGAGAAACATGCTGATATTTCTTTATGCATAACTGATATCTTGGTGGATGGAAGACCATTGGAACAGATGTCGGATAAGAAAAGAAAGGAGATAACTCCTTTTACTTCCGATTTTACAGACAGATTAGTTATTCCTGCCTCATATTCCCATTTTACCATTTGTTTTGCATCGCTGACTTATAATCGTCCCCAGCAAAATAAATATGCGTACAGGTTGCAAGGCTTTGATGCTGATTGGCATTATGTGGACGCTTCCAGCCGGACTGCCTATTATTCCAAATTGCCTGCAGGGGAGTACGTGTTTCAGCTACGGGCAACGAATGAGAATGGTGATTGGGGTGACGTGAGAGAAATGGAAATTATTATTGAACCACCTTTCTGGGCTACTTGGTGGGCTTATTTTATTTATGTATTATTGGCTATACTGTTTATGGTATTGATATGGTGGGAGATTCGTCGGAGGCTGTTATTGCGTAATCGTAGGTTTCTGCAGGAAGGTGAGACGGACAAGGTGCATCATCTAAAATTGCAGTTCTTTACGAACATACCTTCGGATGAAGAAAAGTTTTTGCAGGATGCTGTCGCCTGTGTGAACCGTCATTTGGATGATCCCGATTTTGATGTTCCGCAGTTTGTAGATGAGATGGCAACCAGTCGTACAACGTTGCATAAGAAATTGAAATCTTTGACGGGATTGAATACAACTGGCTTTGTACGTAGTATCCGTCTGAAGGCGGCTTGCAGGATGATGGATGAAAATCCGAATTTCCGCATTTCCGAACTGGCTTATAAGGTCGGGTTTAATGATCCCAAGTATTTTTCTATCTGTTTTAAGAAGGAATTTGGTATGCAGCCTACAGAATATTCGATGAAATCGGGCAAAAACGCTTGAACATGCCAAGGTGGACAAGGTTGAAATATGTTCCTAAAAGGTGGAGAAAACATGCTTCAACCTTATCG
>ERZ1504711.500-NODE-500-length-9823-cov-3.510442_pt1 | contig 9823 bp, 5 predicted proteins | sample MGYA00571816_ERZ1504711 | MGnify/ENA primary metagenome ERZ1504711 (study PRJEB39906, sample SAMEA3182046) | gut metagenome | biome: human; feature: gut; material: Stool; isolation source: human stools | place: Canada | collected 2011-11-15 ...
GGTGAAGGGTAACAACTTCACCACCTCTTCACCTGTGGCGATTAGTTTCAAAAATAGTTTCAAGGCTTGAAACTATTCGTTTCTCGGTGTGAAACACTTCGTTTCAAAGCATGAAACACTTTGTTTCTCGGCGTGAAACTTTTAGTTTCAAATAGGGTTGAAACTAATTACGAAATAGCTTTACTAATCTTGTTCAATGGTTAAATCAGGAAGCAGCTATTTGATTTGATTCACGATGAAGAGAAGGTGAAAGACCGACTATTCACCTGCAAACTCCTTATTTATCGAAGAAACAGAGAAAAGTGAAGGAGATGGAAGAATTGACCATGTTATAGAGAAAAGCATTGAATTGTTCAAAACCGTACCGATTATGAACCAATGCAAATCATTGGTCGGTATATGGAAAAAATGACATAAATATGGATAATAATCCTTGTTTCGAAATAGCCTGCTAAGTTTTTTGTATTCATTATTCCTTTTGGCTAGTTTTGCTTGTGTAAATCTTAAAAAGCCATGGAACACATAACTAAAATAAAAACAGTTTTCGCTATTTTACTATTATATATCATAATAGTTCCACCATTATATGCCCAATCTATAAGTGTCCGTTCATTACCTGGCTATGTAAAAGCGATAAATCAATTCAACCAACTGAACCCTCAAGAAAAGGTGTATCTTCATTTTGACAATACCGGATATTATTTGGGTGATACTATTTGGTTTAAGGCTTATGTGGTATTTGCCGAGCAACTTCGTCCTACAACTTTAAGCAAAGTGTTACATGTAGAGCTGTTGACTCCACAAGGCATGGTAGTGGATGACCGCCAATTGAAGCTTGAAAATGGTGAATGTCATGGTGAATTTGCCTTGAGTTCCCGTTATCATAGTGGTTTCTATGAAGTTCGTGCTTACACTCGAAGTATGTTGAATTTTGGTGACGATTGTATTTTTTCTCGTGTATTTCCTGTTTATGATTCTCCGGAAATAGAAGGGCATTATACTGATCGGAAGATGGATAGTGGTTTTGGCTTGAAAGACGAACGTAAAAAAAACACAAAAGCTAAGAAAGTCAACCTTTCCTTTTATCCTGAAGGAGGAAATGCTGTGGTTGGGTTACGTTCGAGAATCGGTTTCAAAGCTACAGGAGAGAATGGAGAAGATTTGAATATAACAGGTGCGGTATATGATTCTTCCGGTGAACTGGTTTCATATTTCTCCACTTATCACCAAGGTATGGGATTTTTTGAAATGATTCCTGATAAGACTACATATAAAATTGTAGCCGATTATGATGGAAAGAAATATGACTTTTCTTTTTCAAACATTATTTCTTCAGGATATGTGATGCGTGTGACAGATTTGGATGCAGAGACTTATCAGGTACATCTGCAAAAATCTCCGGACTTGCCGGCTGATACTTTAGCCGTTTCTGTATCATGTCGTGGTACAGTTTATTCAGCAGAAGCTTTAATTTTGGGTGATAAACCTTATATTTATCAATTGGATAAAGGAAAACTTCCTGCCGGTTGCCTTCAATTTACTCTTTATAATCAGGATGGCAAAATTTTGGCAGACCGTTTGGCTTTTAATCGTGCTCCGTTAGAATATTGCCGTGTTACGGTGGAGGCGGATAAACCTTTCTATAAACCTTTAGAAAAGGTGAGACTATCACTTGCTGTGAAAGATTTGTCCGGTAATCCTGTATCAGGCAGTTTTTCATTGTCTGTGCGTGATGCCGGCACAGAAATTCATACTGGTTATCATGAGAATATCCTGACAGACTTGTTGCTCTCTTCTGAAATACGAGGTTACATCGCTCATCCGATGCAATATTTCGGGACGGACGACCGTAGTAATCGTATGAAGTTGGACTTGTTGATGATGGTACAGGGGTGGCGCCGTTACAATTGGCAGGTGATGGCGGGGGTATCTCCTTTTCATGTGGCACATTATGCTGAAGAGGGTTTACCAGTGAGTGGTGTAGTGAAATCTTTACTCAAGAATAAGGTGGAAGCGAATGTGGATGTTGTATTTTGGATTGTTAAGGATAGTGCTTCTTTCCATGGTCATTGCAAAACTGACAAAAAAGGGCGTTTCCATTTCCTGTTGCCGGATCATGCGGCAGTAGACGGTGAATGGCAGCTGGCTCTTTCTGTGACTTCGAAAGGCAAACCGAAACATTGCAGGATTATGCTCGACCGCCTTTTTAGTCCGGAAGCCCGCAGTTATTCTATTTCGGACTTTCAGGTGAAGGATACGGTTATTGTTTTTGCAGACACTTCAGATAGTCTGGCCAATAGTAATGTTTTAGGTATGATACAGAATCTTCCCCAAGTGGTGATAAAGAAAAAACAGATAAAGAATGAGATATTTCCGGATCTGGTTTGTGATGTGGAAAAGGATATTAGTAGGCTAATGGATCAAGGGAAGGATTATCCAGGAACATTGGGGGAATATATGGAAAGAAATATTTCTGCCGTAAACATGGTAGATACTGCGTATACGTATGCTAATAGTGCTATTTGTTATATTTTAGATGGTGGAGGTTCTGTTAATCCGCGAAAGGGCATCGGTGCTTCCGATCATCCGATAGAGAATATAAAAACAATAGAAGTGTATGATGGAAATCTTCGGGCTTGGATAGTGAGAAACATAGATAGTAATTATGGCTATTATCCTCCGAGTGATCCGACATCAGATTTTTATAGTATGAGACATTTACATGATGCTGTTTTTCAGGCTAACCAAAGGCTGGTATTATTCATCGTCCGTTTATATAACGATGTGTTGCATGACAAGTATAAGAAGGGAATGCGTTATACTTTTTTCAAAGCCTTTTCTCCTGTAAGAGAATTCTATCAGGTAAATCATAGTAATAGTGTTCCGGGAGATATCGATTTTCGTCGAACTTTGTATTGGAATCCTGATGTGAGGACTGATAATAATGGAAAAGTGAACGTTAGTTTTTATAATAATGCTACTTGTCGACAAATGACGATCAATGCAGAGGGGATAAATCGTGGGAAGTGTATTATTAAAGAATAAATTTATATGGAGATTTTACTTTTTCATAGTGTTACATTCTATGTTGCAGTGCAAAAGATGTATCTTTGTAACCAGCAATCAAAATAACCCAAAGCACTATATGAAATATAAATTATTATGCCTTTTCGTTTTGTTTAGTTTTTCTATATCGGATCTGTATGCTGATATTGAACTTAGTTCCAAACAAATGAGAACCAGTGATGGGCTACCTAGTAATTCTGTACGATGCATGTTTCAGGACAGTAAAGGATTCTTATGGTTGGGTACTTTAGACGGATTGACCCGTTATGATGGAAATACTTTTCTTACTTATCAGTTGGAAAGCGGGAAACACGATCGGATTTCTTTAGCAGATAACAGAATAAAACATGTGGCAGAGGATAAGAATGGTTTTTTGTGGATAAAGACTGTGCCGGAATTATTCAGCTGTTATGATCTACAGAAAGCTTGTTTTGTAGATTTTACCGGTACCGGAAGTGATGGAGAGAACTATTCGGAAATATTTATGTCCTCTAATGGAGATGTGTGGCTTTGGCATAGAAGGAATGGTGTGCGTCAAATTGTTTGTGAGGACGATCGGACTATGACCTCTGTGAAGTTTAGAACGAAATTTGGAAACCTGCCCGATGACCGGATTAAATTTATAAATGAAGATTCTAGTGGCAGGATCTGGATTGGTACCATGCAGGGACTTGCGTTTGTTTATAAAGGGAAAGTTGAATTTATCGATAGGAAATTGAATTTTTCTTCTTCTTTCCCTCATGGAGAGGATATGTATTTTCTGACAAAGAGTGGAGATGTGTATCGCTGTGTAAATGGATCGAAAAAAATAGACTGTTTAACGTCGCTGTCTGCTATTGCCGGTAATACATCTGTCAGTACACATTCATTGATAAAAGATAAATGGGTTATATTTACTTCCAGCGAAGGGGTATATGAATTTGATTTTCAGAATTTTCAAATAACTCCTTGCCGGGAATTGAAAATAAATAATGGAAAAGTTATTCATGACAATTATGGAGATTGTTGGGCTTACAATAACACTGGACGAATTTATTATATAAACTCGAAGAGCGGAGAAATAAAGAATTTTCAACTGATTCCTGAAGAGAAGATGAAATATATAGATTATGAACGCTATCATGTGGTGCGTGATGACCGGGGGATTGTGTGGATTTCAACTTATGGAAACGGACTTTTCACCTACGATATTCAGGAGGACCGGTTGGAACACTTTGTTTCGGAAGGGAAGAATGCAGGACCTATAGGGTCAGATTTTTTGTTATGTTTGATGAAAGACAGAACAGGAGGAATATGGGTAAGCTCCGAATATTCCGGTTTGTCTCATATTTCCATTTCAAATAAAGGCATTACACATGTCTATCCAGAATCACCGGATGTTTTTGACCGTTCGAATACAATCCGGTTACTAACTAAAATGTCGAATGGAGATATATGGGTAGGAACGCGAAGAGGTGGATTGTATAATTATGATTCTCATCTGAAAACTAAGATAGATAATCATTATTTGCCCTATAATATTTATGCGATTTCAGAAGATAGTCAGGAGAATATATGGATAGGAACCCGGGGAGACGGACTAAAAATAGGAGATACGTGGTATAAAACGGATCCGTCTAATCCTTTTGCCTTATCTCATTCTAATATTTATTCCATTCTTCGCGATAAGAAAGATCGTATGTGGGTGGGAACATTTGGAGGAGGACTGGATCTGGCAGAATCAACGGAAAAAGGACAATATAAGTTCCGTCGTTTCTTTCAAGGAAAGAAGTATGGCTTACGGATAGTCAGAGTAATGGCAGAAGATGAGAAAGGGATGATATGGATGGGCACAAGTGAAGGTATCTGCATATTCCACCCTGACTCATTGATTGCTAATGAAGATAACTATCATTTGTTCAGCTACACCGATGGCAATTTTTGCAGCAATGAGATTCGTTGCCTGTTTCGTGATAGCAAAGGGCGCATGTGGGTAGGAACTTCGGGTGCCGGGCTGAATCTATGCGAACTGTCAGACGACTGTCAGTCTTTGAAATATACACATTATGGAATAGCGGAAGGACTGGTTAATAATATGGTGCAATCTATTTTAGAAGATCATTCGGGACAATTATGGATTGCTACGGAATATGGAATTTCAAGGTTCAATCCCAACAGCCATTCTTTCGAGAATTATTTCTTCTCATCTTATACATTAGGAAATGTGTATAGCGAGAACAGTGCGTGTATGGGTGCAGACGGTAAACTGATTTTTGGAACAAACTACGGATTGACGATTATTGACCCGAAGAAGATTCCAACAGAGAGATTGCTTTCTCCTATTGTTATCACAGGATTGTCCGTTAATGGAATTCAGGTGAAGCCTAATATGCCGGGTTCTCCTTTGCAAGAATCTTTAGCCTATTCGGATAAGATTACATTGAAATATTTCCAGAATTCTTTTATGCTTGATTTTTCTACTCTTGATTATTCGGATAATGGTCAAATCAAGTATATGTATTGGCTGGAAAACTATGACAAGGGATGGAATGTTCCGTCTTCTTTAAGTTTTGCCACTTATAAATATCTGGAGCCGGGCAGTTACATTTTCCATGTGAAATATTGTGATGGTGCCGGTATTTGGAATGATACTGAAACAACCTTGAAGATTGTTATCGTGCCTCCGTTTTGGAAAACGAATTGGGCTATGCTCGGATATTTCATCCTGATATTAATAGCTTTGTACTTTACATATCGTATCATTTTTAATTTCAATAGGTTGCGCAACCGCATCAATGTTGAAAAACAACTGACAGAGTATAAACTGGTATTTTTCACAAATATCTCTCATGAATTCCGTACTCCGCTTACATTGATCCAAGGAGCATTGGAGAAAATGTATCGGACGGATGATATTCCACAAGCCTTATTGCATCCGTTGAAAGTCATGGATAAAAGTACACAACGTATGTTGAGGCTGATTAATCAGTTGCTGGAGTTCAGAAAAATGCAGAACAACAAGTTGGCTCTTTCTCTGCAGGAAACTGATGTAGTTGCTTTCCTGTACGAAATATATTTAAGTTTCAGTGACGTAGCAGAACAGAAGAATATGGATTTCCGCTTTTTGCCGTCTGTACCATCCTATAAAATGTTTATTGATAAAGGTAATTTGGATAAGGTGGTGTATAACTTACTTTCAAATGCTTTTAAGTATACTCCTTCGGGTGGGACAATTCTGTTTTCTGTGAATGTGGATGAGGTGAAGAAGTGTTTATACATTCAGGTAGCGGATACCGGAGTAGGTATTCCTAAAGAAAAGCAGGGAGAATTGTTTAAACGTTTCATGCAAAGTAGTTTCTCCGGAGATAGCATTGGAGTAGGGTTGCATTTGAGCCATGAATTGGTGCAGGTGCATAAGGGAACGATTGAATATAAAGATAATGAAGGGGGAGGTTCCGTATTTACGGTATGTATTCCGACTGATAAAACTGTTTATTCGGAAAAAGACTTCCTGGTTCCCGGCAATCTCCTGCTGGAAGAAGCGAATATGCAGACTCACCATTTGCAGGAGCTTTCAGAGGAATGTCAGGAACATGAAAAGACAGTCACCACATCAAGAAAACATAAAATATTAGTCATCGAAGACGATAATGATATTCGTGGGTTCCTGCAGGAGGAGCTTAGTGCTTATTTTGAAGTAGAAGTGGCTGCGGATGGAATATCCGGATTTGAAAAGGCATGCAACTATGACGCAGACTTGATTATCTGCGATGTATTGATGCCCGGGATGACCGGTTTCGAAGTGACAAAGAAACTGAAAACTGAATTTGCGACAAGTCATATTCCTATTATTCTGCTGACTGCCTTGACTTCACCGGATAAGCACCTGGAAGGACTTGAAGCGGGAGCGGATGTTTATGTTGCGAAGCCATTTAGTTTTAAGCTTTTGCTTGCGCAGGTGTTCCGGCTGATAGAGCAATGCGAAAAGTTACGGAAGAAGTTTTCCAGTGAACCGGGGGTAGTGCGTCCTGCTTTATGTAACACGGACCGGGATAAGGAGTTTGCAGATCAGTTGGTGGCTGTGGTGGAAAAGATTTATTCTCAATACAACATTTCTATTGATGAATTTGCGCAGATGATGGGGATGGGACGAACTGTATTTTATAAGAAATTACGGGGCGTGACCGGATACTCACCGAATGAATATTTGCGTGTTGTACGAATGAAGAAGGCTGCCGAATTGTTTTTGACCGAAAGGGATCTGACTGTTGCGGAAGTTTCTTATAAAGTGGGTATTAATGATCCTCTTTATTTCAGTAAATGTTTTAAGGCACAGTTTGGAGTATCTCCTTCGGCTTATCAGAAAGGGGAGAGAAGTAAAACGTAGTATATACTTACCTTGAATCCGGTTTGTGAAGGATAGACCGGATTCAAGATAAGTATGTTTATCAGTTACATATTGAGGTCTAATTTATAGATTTCACTTCCGGCAAGAAGGAAACATCCTGTTCCGAAATCCTCAAAATCAGGAACTTTGTCGTATGTGACAGGTTGACTGTCTTTCGGTTCTTTGCCGGTTCCCTGTACATAACCAAGAAAACCATTCGGGTGAACTGCATCCTTCACCATAGCATTCCATGCTTTTATGATTACAGGCAGATAGGTCTTTTTATCCAATAGACCGTTGCGTACGCCCCAAGCCATACCATATACGAAAAGAGCTGTGCCGGAAGTCTCTTTGCCTCCGAAGTTTGACGGATCGTGGAGGCTGACATTCCAAAAGCCATCTTCACGCTGGCATTGTTTCAGTGCTTTGCTCATAGCCATAAAATCATTGATGTAATCTTGGCGATGTTTTTCATCAGATGGAATTTCGTTCATTACCCGCACCAAAGCTGCGTATACCCATCCGTTACCACGGCTCCAATAACAGTTTTCGCCATTAGGCTCTTTGTATGGAGGATCGAAATTATGGTCTCTCCACCACAAACCTTCTTTGACATTGAACATTCCGTTCTCTCCGTGTTTATTACGGGTATATTCGTACATATCCCACATCTTGTCGAAGTACTTCTGTTCGCCTGTAAGTTTCCCCATTTTGGCAAATATAGGCATCCCCATCTGGATAGCATCTATCCACCACCAGTCGTTTATTTGTGGAGTATTGACCAGCATATCCATATTGGCTTTCGTTTTCCGTATTTTTTCAGGATCGGGGCAAATGTTGTATAAATCGAGATAGATTTGGCTGGCGCAGTAATTATCTGCATTACGGGTGGTTGTCCCACGGTGGAAGCCCCATTGGTGGTAATCCGCCCATTCTTTGGCATAGAGATAATATTCGTCTGCGGGATAGATGGAGTAGAGTGCCATTAAGCCTTCGTAATATACGCTTCGTGTCCAGATATTACTGGGGCGAACTACTTTTTTCACAAAGGAAGGAGTGCGATAGTCGGCATATTTCTTCATGAAATAGTCGTTCACATGAAGAGTTACTTTCAGAATTTCTTTTTTATCGGGAACTGTCTGTGCTTTTATGTTCCCGTAACTCAATATTACTCCTGCAAAAAATAGTATAAGATGCTTTTTCATTTTATAATAAATTAGATTACTATTGTTCTTAGATTTAGGCACGCAAAGGTGAGCCTTTCTTTACCTGTTGCAAAGAAAATGCATTGTAAGGAAAGTGATATTGAAATTTGTACGGAAAATATGTAATATTAGACTTTATTCTTTATTCATATTAGTCATGGATAAGAACCAAGTATGAATAATTAGCAAGAGCGATTTTTTTGTAAGTCATATTGTTGTATTGATATTTATTGTATATTTGTAGAAGAGTAAGGGGAGACGAATATGAAAAGTCATACAAATAAAATATTAGAGTCTATTAAGCAGGCATTGACAGAGCATTTACCAAAAGGTGGCAAGGCTTTGTTGTTTGGTTCTCAAGCTCGTGGGGATGCACGGATTGATTCTGATTGGGATATTTTGATTATCTTAGATAAAGAAAAATTGGAGCCTGAAGATTATGATAAGGTAAGCTTTCCCTTAACTATGTTGGGATGGGACTTGGAGCGCGAATTAATCCGATTATGTATACGATGAAAGAATGGGCTGCAAGTTGTATTACACCATTTTATAAAAATGTAGAGCAGGAAGGAATTGAATTAGTATGAAATTGACAGATGAAGAACGTAATTCTTTGGTGATATTACAGTTGGAGAAAGCTAAAGTATTTTTGAAACAAGCAGATGAGATGTTTGATCTGAAGTATTGGGATATTGCTTCCAATAGATATTATTATGCCTGTTTTCATGCTGTTCAGGCTTTATTAATACAAAATGGATTATCATGTAAAACCCATGATGGGTTGATAGCTTGCTTTGGCTTGAATTTTATAAAAACAGGCAAAATTAGTGCACGTTTGGGAAGTTTTTTGGCGCGTATGGAACAATTACGGCAAAAAGGGGATTATAATTGCATTTATTCAATATCGGAGGATGAAATCAGTACGATAAAAGCTCCGGCAAGAGAACTTATTGAGACTATTGAAGTTTTACTTGCCGAATCATAATTATTCTTGTAAGGATATCATCGTTAAAAGACCATTTTTTTTATTTTTTCGGCCACATCTGTCATATATGCCGGATTAAATTCTTCTAGTTCCGTGCGTGGTCGGAATCCCCATGTCACTCCGCAAGCGGTTACACCGGCATTGGCTGCTGTTTGCATATCTACACCGGAATCACCTACATAAAGAACATCTTCTTTTCGT
>ERZ1504711.508-NODE-508-length-9688-cov-3.293782_pt1 | contig 9688 bp, 10 predicted proteins | sample MGYA00571816_ERZ1504711 | MGnify/ENA primary metagenome ERZ1504711 (study PRJEB39906, sample SAMEA3182046) | gut metagenome | biome: human; feature: gut; material: Stool; isolation source: human stools | place: Canada | collected 2011-11-15 ...
GGCTTCCCGTCAAACGAGGTTGCGAATTATGAAGTGGCTTTTTCAGGTTGTCAAGGGACATTTTCGAAAATTTTCGACACCTTTGCTCTTTTTCTTCCTAACTCACTGATTTCAAAGACATTTGTTTTTAGCGGTCAGATCTTCGACACGATTCATATTTTCGAACGCTCCCTGATCGTCAAAATCAACCCAGACCACGTTCATCGTCCGGTTGAGCCAGCGGTGCAGTGCGAGCTGTCCGGTAGCCAACGCTTCCCGGACAGCGTGTTTCGCATCGGTCTTGATCAACATGAATACCGGCTGCTCCCTCCCGTTGGTACGCGCCGCCGCCACAGCTCTCCCGCGATGTTCATTCAAACCTCCGGCAAGACGCTCAACGTAGTCACTCGGCAGAAACGGACTGTCGCAGGGCGCCACCACCATATAAGGTGTCTTCACGATTTCCAACGCTGCCGCGATGCCGGCAAGCGGCCCCGAGAAGTTTTTATCGTCATCCGTCACAACCGGGTATCCATATTTCGCGTAGACATCTTCATTGCGATTGGCGCTCACCACCAACGTCCGGCACTGAGGCTTGAGAATGCCGATCACGTGTTCGACAAGCGGCATATCTTCAAACGCGACAAGCCCCTTATCGACTCCGCCCATGCGGCTTCCTTTGCCGCCGGCCAGAACCAAACCCGTGATGTCTTCCTTTTTGATCCGATCGTTTTGCATCGTTTTCTTCGCCAATCGTTTCCGGAGATATTGCATCGGCAGAGCACTTCAGATGAATGACTCAGTCGGTGAATCGCCCTCTTGCTTCGTTCTTCCTCTAATATGTCGAACACCGCTATTTACAGAGTTGATCAACATGTCTGCCGCTCGTCAAGCTTCTGAATCTATCACAGTCGACCGTGCCCACGAACTGATTCTCGAGACTGCTCCCAAACCGACCGAGACGATAACACTGCCGCTTGCGCAAGCCGTCGGGTTCGTGACGTCCTGCGATATTGCCGCCGCCAATCCGCTTCCGACCTACACCAATTCGGCCATGGACGGCTATGCGTTTCGCTTTGAGGACGTAGTTGGCGAACAAGAGATCGTTTTACCGATCGTCGGACAAAGTTTTGCGGGCGCCCCCTGTCAGCAAACAAACTTTGAACCCCGCACCTGCATTGAAATCGCAACGGGCGCCGCGATGCCCCAAGCGTTTGACACCGTCATTCCGTTCGAAAAATGCGACATTGACGAAACCGCCCGCACGATTCGCTTTCAAACCGCCAGTGTCAAGTCATGCGCCAATGTGCGCTATGAAGGCGAACAAATCAACCAAGGCGAAGTCATTGTCTCTGCCGGCACGCGTCTTACGGCTCAACATCTTGCTCTTCTGGCCGCCGCCGGCGTAAGTGAAGTTGTCGTCTATCCCCGCGTTCGCGTGTCGCTTTTGACGACCGGTAGCGAACTGGCCGAACCCGGTCAGCCGCTCGGTCGCTTTCAGACCTACAACAGCAACGGCGTCATGCTTGAGACCATGCTCAAAGCGATGAACTGCGAGGTCGAATCCGTCTCGATGCAGGACAGCGCCGAAGTCATCGCTCAAAAGATCGCCGAACTGCTCGAGCGCAGCGATATGCTTCTTCTGACGGGCGGAGCCGGCAACGGCAAGTTCGATCTCAGCCAAACGCAGCTCAATGCCATGGGATCCATGCAGCCTTGGTCCATCAATATGCGGCCCGGTCGTCCCATGCGTTTTGGTCAGATCAGCGGCAAACCCGTCTTCGTTTTGCCGGGCAACCCCGTGGCCGCTTTCGTGACTTTCCTGGAATTCGCGCGCGGCGCTCTGCTTCAGATGCAAGGCCTCACCGAAGGACTGTGGCTCAAGCAGTATCCGGCCCGACTCGTCAATGACATCAAGAAAAAACCGGGCCGCGCAGAATTCATGCGCGCTCGCATCGTCTCCTTTGAAGGCGGCGCCCCCGTTGTTGAGCCGCTTCTCAACCAAAGCTCGGCTGATCTCGTCATGCTCACCCAAGCCGAAGTCATCCTCTGTCTGGACCACGACCCGGACCGATACGCCAAAGGCTCGATCGTCCCGATTCAGTACCTGCGCGACGCAGGATTCTAAAGCATTCGAAAATGGCCGCTTTCGCGGCCATTTTTGTCAGGACTGATTTTTTGACTTATTTGCGTTTCCTTCCGAGCCGTTTTGTCGCTGGTCTCTGTTGTAGCGATTGCGACCGTTGCGGTTGAAGTACCGGGAAGCACGTCTGGAGACATTGCTCGGCGGATAATCGGTGCCGTTGTCTCGAGCTTTCAGTCTGTCGAGCATCTCCTGATAGTCAAACGGGACACTGTCGAGCTCGTCCGGAGAAGGTTCTTCGCCGGCCTGCTGCATCACGAGTATGTCGCGCGGATCAATTTCGGCCGGACGCACCACGCGTCCGTTGAGATCAACAATGCCGCGAAAACCTACCGCTCGAACCTGCATGCCTTTATAGACGCCGTACTCGCAATCCTCATGCTGGTGACCGTGGAAAAGCCACCTGACGCCGAGACTCTTTGCAAGACGATCGATCGCATCAAACCCTTTTTTATGACAGCCCGCCGCTTCGTGCGTAACCAGAATATCGGCCTTGCACTGCTGCAGCGCTTCGTATGTCGCCGGAAAAATCGACGAGCGATGACGACGCGGAAGACCGCCTCGCCAGAGATTCGTCTTGGGACTGCGGCGCACGAAGCCGGTTGCCGACTGATAGTTCGGACGGCCTTCGGGCATCCAGATCTGTCCGCGAAACACGCCTCCCAAACCGGCAATGCGCAAGCCCACAACGTCGGCTACGCGTCCGTGCAGATTGTGCTCGGCAATCGGCCCGTGCCAGAGTCGGTCGTAGTACTCCTCGCAATCGGTGTCGTGATTGCCGGGGATCCACCATACCTGGGTAAGCGCGAGCGTCGGTGCAAGCAGCGTTTCGAGATCCTCAGGCGGCTGCAGATCACCCAGGATCACGATGGCGTCCGGATGATACTTCTCTACCGTTCTGTTGATGTATTCGAATTCCCCGTGCGGGTCACCGCAGAAGAAAATCTTGGGCTGCGGTTTGCCCTGCTTGTTGCCTTGAGTCTTCTGAGCCGATCCTCTGCCCTGATGCCAGGGCTTTCTGCGGCGGAAATTGCGGTGCGAGGTTCTATTCTCGGCAACGGCAGGCACGTCGTTGCGTGCATTGTCCGTCATGTTCTGTCCTCCGAGTCCTCGTACTGCCGCAGCGCCAGGCGGTGCTGCTCACGAATGTAATCAATCAAGTCCGCGGGAGCAAGCACTTTGGCGTGCGAGCCCAACCGCATGATTTCCCCTGCGATTTCGGGTTCGCGCGCATACGGCACGCGCAACGTCATGCCGCCGGCGTCGTCAAAGGTCTGCTGCTGATCCTTGTGCCAGACGGTAAACCGCTCGTAGGGCGTCATCACGTCATCGACGGCAATCACGGCCGTCTTGGTTTCACCGCCCGAGAAGATCCCATAGGTGCCGTCGAGTGCATGTTCAATGTCGCGCATGGCAACGACACGGCAACGCACATCAAGCATCTCGGCAAAGCGGATGTTTTCCACGGCAAAAGTCTTGAGCTTGCCCGATTCGTGACACCATGCATCCAGATACCAGCGTCCTCTCCAATTCACCAGACGCAAAGGGCTGATCTCGCGTCCCGACTCGGCGTCCCGAGTACGCGTGAAATAGGTAATGCGAAGCCGGCGGCGCTGCGCGAGAGCCGCTCCCACAATGCTGAAAAACGGCGCATCGATATTGGGAACAGAAGGCATGATCACCTTGACGCGCTTAAGGAGCTCCTTGGCTTGAATGAATTCGCCGGGAAGCATCGCCAGGAGCCGCGAGCGAAGCGCTTGCATTTGCGAGGCAAGCACGGCCTTCGGATCATTCTCGATTCGGCCGAGAAGCTGAACGACAGCTAAGAAGGCATACATCTCATCGGGCGTATACCAAGCCGCGGGAAGCTTCGGAACGAATCCATCCCTGTGCTCCGACTTCTGGTCGCGCGCGTACGAGTAAGCATTCTGCGAGCGTGAATAGACAATCGGGGCACCGAGCTTTTCGCGCATGTAGCGCAAATCGCGCTTGAGCGTGGGCGCGGAACACTGCAAAGCGGCTTGTAACGTTTCAAATGAGACCGAGCCTTCCTCCTGCAGAACTTGATCAATGCGGTAAAGCCGCATTGCAAATGTCAGGCTGGATTTCATTATTCAATAAACAAAAATTTTTTGGTGGCCCCATTATAGAGCAGGGCCCTCAACGGCCTCAGTCCGCAAAGTCAGGTCAGACTGCGATTTTTGCCCAAGTTCGCCGACTCGAAAAGTCAACTAAGAAATCGTTCGCAATTGACCCAAGCTCTTGTCTACAGGCCGTTTTTTCGTTCGCGCGCATTTTTCCAGACTTCCGAAAAATGATTAAAATTCGAAAATTTCCGCGCGCGGGCTCATTTTGCGGGCCTTCTTCGACGTAAGACGTCTGCCGACGGCAGACGCAAGGAACGCCCTCAAACCGCCGCAAGACACACGGTTTTCACATACTCACACATCGACAACAAGGATTTAGACAAAATGTCCGGACATTCCAAATGGGCCAATATTCAGCACCGCAAGGGCCGTCAGGACGCCAAGCGCTCCAACCTCTGGACCAAGCTTGTGCGTGAAATCATCGTAGCCGCACGCGTCGGCGGAAGCGGCGATCCCGACATGAATTCCCGCCTGCGTCTGGCTATTTCCAAGGCTCGTGACGGCAACGTTCCCAAGGACACGATTCAGAACGCCATTTTGAAGGGCACCGGTCAGCTCGAAGGCGTGAACTACGAAGAAGTCCGCTACGAAGGCTACGGCATCGGCGGCGCCAGCCTCATCATCGACTGCACCACCGACAACCGCACCCGTACCGTGGCTGATGTGCGTCACGCTCTGTCCAAGCACGGCGGCAACATGGGTACCGAAGGCTCCGTGTCCTTCCAGTTCCGTCACTGCGGTGAATTCCTCTTTGCCCCCGGCACCAACGAAGACACCGTGATGGAAGTGGCCCTTGAAGCAGGTGCCGACGATGTCGTCACCGATCCCGATGACGGCTCGATCGATGTGGTGTGCGATCCTGCCGCTTTCGACGCCGTTTCCCAGGCCTTCGAAGCTGCCGGTCTCACGCCGGTTTCCTCCGAAATCACGATGAAGCCGCTTAACGAAGTTGAACTCAAGGGCGAAGACGCCGCCAAGATGCAAAAACTCATCGACGCGCTTGAAGATCTTGACGACGTAAGCAACGTCTACACGAGCGCCGTGTTCGACGAGGAATAACAAGTTTTTCAAACGCTCGGAAAAGTCTTTTCGTTTTGAAAAGATCAATCCGACAAAAAAGGCTTGCGGGTAGAATTCCTGCAAGCTTTTTTGTATCTGCTTTCTCTGTCGGGCTTTCCTGTCGACAGATTGGAGAATTTTTGTGACTAAGGTCTTAGTGATCGGCAGCGGCGGTCGTGAACACGCCCTTGCCTGGCGTCTTGCCAAATCCGAAGGTGTTGAAAAAGTTTGGGTTGCTCCCGGCAACGCCGGCACGGGCGCTGACAGCCGCCTTGAAAACCTCCCCATCACCGACATCGAGGCCCTGCGCGACTGGGCTCTGGAAAACAAAATCGATCTGACGGTTGTTGGTCCCGAAGCCCCGCTTTCCAAGGGCGTGGTCAATGTTTTCCGCGCCGCCGGTCTCCTGATCTTCGGCCCCACCAAAGAAGCTGCTCAGCTCGAAAGTTCCAAGGACTTCGCCAAAGCCTTCATGAAACGCAAGGGTATTCCGACGGCTGAATACGAAAGCTTTACCGATCCGCAGGCCGCCCACGAATACGTGCGCGCCAAGGGCGCCCCGATCGTCATCAAGGCCGACGGTCTTGCCGCCGGTAAGGGCGTCGTGGTGGCGATGACCGAAGACGAAGCGCACAACGCCATTGACGACATGCTCTCGGGCCACAAGTTCGGTTCGGCCGGTGCCCGCGTCGTCATCGAAGAATTCCTCGAAGGCGAAGAAGCAAGCTTCATCGTGATGGTCGACGGCAAGAACGTGCTGCCGCTCGCAACCAGCCAGGACCACAAGCGCCTGCTCGACGGCGACAAGGGCCCCAACACGGGCGGCATGGGCGCCTATTCGCCCGCCCCCTGCGTAACCGACGAAGTCTATGAGAAGACGATGCGCGAAATCATTGAGCCCACCGTGCGCGGCATGGCCGAAGACGGCATCGTCTACACCGGTTTCCTTTATGCCGGCCTCATGATCGGCAAGGACAAGGAAGGCAAAACCACCGTCAAGACGCTCGAATTCAACTGCCGCATGGGCGACCCGGAAACGCAGCCCATCATGAGCCGCATCAAGTCGGGCTTTGCTCAGACGCTGGCTGCCGCAGCCGCAGGCGACATCACCAAGGGCGGCATCGAATACGACACGCGCTCGGCTCTGGGCGTCGTGCTTGCCGCACGCGGCTATCCGGAACATCCGGAAAAAGGCGCCGTAATCACCGGCCTTACCGAAGAAACGGATGATGCAGTGATCTTCCACGCCGGCACGTCCAACGACGCTCAAGGCAACATCGTTGTGTCGGGCGGCCGCGTGCTTTGCGTGGTCGGCTTGGGCGATACGCTCAAACAAGCCCATGACGCCGCTTACCGCACGGCCGATCAGGTACACTTTGACGGCATGCAGAAGCGCCGCGACATCGGTTATCGCGCGCTCTGAGTTCATCAAACGAACGACGTCGGCGGAGAATTTCGACTCTGCCGATGTCTTTCGCATAAACCCGTTACCGACCAACCGACTTCACGAATTGATGCGCATTACAACAACACTTGCCCTGTCGGCCGCGATGCTCACGGGTCTTGCCGCACCAGCCTCGGCTTCGGACGAACCTTTCGGCTATCCGAGCACGTTGTTGCACGCCCGCAGCACCTATACCGTGTCGCCCGCCACTCCCGTGCTGCTCGGCGACACCGTGGTGGTGCTCGAGCAGTCGCGCATCAGCGACGTCGCCGCCATTGTGCAGTCGCGCATTCACTCGGAAGACGACGGCCGCCGCTGGGTCTGCGCTCAGGCCAAAAACGGCGATACGCCGCTTCGACTCTGGTTCATCGCCACGGGCCAAGAAACTGTCACGGAAGTGCAGATGTCGCCGGGCACCTTCGAGTCTCCCAAGAACTGCGGACGTCTTACCGCCCACTTCGAACCGGTGTACCTTTCGCGCATTCAAAGCGGCATGACCGTGCGAGAAATCGCCACCGACATCGGCCCGGCGAGCGCACATGACGACGAAGGCTGGTACTTCTGGGTCTCGCGCCGCAACTACTCCTACGACGGCGAAAGCTACACGGAATACGTTTGGGTCGGTGCGCATGAAGTCGGCGACAAAGTGCGCGAAGTCTTCACCACGCAACTGACGCGTTGATTCGGCGTATCGGTCGGCAGCCTTCGGATGGAATTTCCTATGCGTCGAGGCATCGGACTTTTGGGCGGCAGTTTCGATCCCGTCCACAACGGGCATTTGGCCGTCGCTCGCGGAGCTCTTCAATCCCTGCGTCTGCAGCGCGTCGATTTCGTGCTCGCGCCTCGCCCCTGGCAAAAATCGGTCGCCACACCCGTGTCGCTTCGCCTGGAGATGCTGCGCGCGGCAATCGGCAAGAACGAATCGCTTGCGGTCTGCACCAAAGAGCTCGAGCGCACGGGGGCCACGTACACGATTGATACGGTGCGCAGTCTGCGCGAAGACTACGGGCTTGCGATGCCGCTTGTCTTGCTCATCGGCGCCGATCAATGGGAGAATTTCCACACTTGGCGCTGCTGGCAGGATCTCTTTGATTTTGTGAGCATCGCCGTGTGCACGCGCGAAGAGCAAATGAAGGAACCCGCACCTGACGTGGCCGCCTTCGTTGCCGAGCGCCGGGTTGTTCCGCATGAACTGACGCTTGCACCCGCCGGTCGCTTTACGACCTTTGACATTGCGGCGCACGCGGCTAGCTCAACGAAAATCCGCGCGCTTTTTGCGACTCGGCCTCGCGCCGAAGCCTTCAAGGCACTCGATACGTGGCTGCCGACATCTGTGGCACGCTTGATTGCGCGACACAATGCTTATTGATTTTTTCGGGACGCCGAAAGCGGCCCTTAGCTATTAAAAAAAGGAAAACATGCTCAACACGGAAGAACTTTTGAACGTCATCGTCAACGCCCTTGACGACGTTAAAGCCAAGGACATCGTGGTATTCGACACCACCGGCAAGACGAGCGCCTTTACCCGCGTGGTGGTCTGCTCGGGCACGAGCAACCGCCAGACGCGCGCACTCGGCATGTCCGTTTCGCGTGCCGTGCGTGAAGCCGGCGGCAAGGTGAGCGGTCTCGAAGGCAGCGACACCGGCGAATGGGTGCTTGTGGACTGCGGCGAAGTCGTCGTCCACTGCATGCAGCCCGCCATGCGCTCCTACTACAACCTCGAAGAACTCTGGGGACCTGAGACGCTCGACATTTCGGCCTATCTCGACTCGCTGGCTGAAAAAAGCGCCCACGCGCCCGAAACCGCTCAGTAATTCCCGACCATGCACATCACCATCGTAGCCGTGGGGCAAAAGCTCCCGGCTTGGGCTCAGACCGCTGTTGACGATTATCTGGCTCGCTTTCCCCGCGACTTTACGGTCATCGTGAAAGAAGTCAAAGCCGAAGCACGCACCGGCGGCAAGCCCGTCGCTCAAGTCATGGCTGCGGAGGCTGAACGCATCGAACGCGCCGTACCTGCGGGCGACATCCTGGTTGCCATGGACGAACACGGCCGCGACATGACCACGGTCGACTTCTCTAAAAAGATTTCCGCCTGGAAAAACGAGGGTTGCGGTGTCACCTTCATCATCGGCGGCGCCGACGGTCTCGATCCGGCGCTCAAAGCCAAATCGCGCATGATGCTGCGGCTGTCTTCGATGACGCTACCGCACGCGTTTGCCCGAGTTCTGCTGACTGAGCAGATCTATCGCGCCTGGTCGATTCTTGCCAATCACCCCTATCACCGCGTTTGAACCATGCCCGTTTTGTACCTTGCGAGCAAAAGTCCTCGCCGCCGGGAGATTCTCGCCGGCATGGGAATTTCCGACATTGAAGTGATCCACGCAGGCCCTTCCGTTCTGACGGCTTTTGAGGGTGATGAAACACAACACGACGGCGAATCCCCTCAGGACTACGTCGTGCGCACGGCTTGCGAAAAAGCTCGTCAGGCCATGGACCGCATCGCAGCCGAAGGCAAACCCGCTTTGCCCGTGTTGGCGGCAGACACCGTGGTGATCTGCGGCAACGAAATACTGGGAAAACCGGAGGATGCCGCGAAGGCTCGTCTTTTCATGCAGAAACTCTCGGGGCGTACCCATGAAGTGCGCACCGCTGTGGTTGTCAGCGATGGAATATCCAAACAGCTGCACGTGGCCGTGAGTGTCTCTCAGGTGACATTCTCAAGACTCTCGTCTAAGCAAATCGAAGCCTATATTCGTACGGATGAACCATACGACAAAGCCGGCGGCTATGCCGTTCAGGGGCTTGCGGGGCTGTTCATCGAGCGCATCGAAGGTAGCTACTCGGGCATCATGGGACTACCCGTCTTCGAAACGGCGCAGCTTCTGGCTAAAGTCGCGCCGCAACTCCTGCCGG
>ERZ1504711.510-NODE-510-length-9676-cov-3.090635_pt1 | contig 9676 bp, 6 predicted proteins | sample MGYA00571816_ERZ1504711 | MGnify/ENA primary metagenome ERZ1504711 (study PRJEB39906, sample SAMEA3182046) | gut metagenome | biome: human; feature: gut; material: Stool; isolation source: human stools | place: Canada | collected 2011-11-15 ...
CCGCCGTACACGGTTTTGCAGACCGCTGACTAAGCCACTCATCCAAGGAACCATTATTTCTCGTTTGCGGTTGCAAAGGTAGTACAAATTTTGAAACTACCAACTATCCGCAGCAATTTTTCTTTGTACTTTTTTTCTTTACATCGCACTCTCCGCGTTTCTTATCCATCATATCCTTTAGTTCACAGCCACTTACACAGCTGTCACAAGGATTCTGATTTTCTCGCGTACGACGAAAAAAACGAAATATTCCATATATGACGCGGGCAATGCAGAGTACAACCAGTACTCCGACTACCCAATCTTGCCAATTATTCATACAAACAATCCTCCAATCTGATAAACAGCAAATGATACAAGCCAAGCCAATCCCGTTGTGTAACAAGCAGCAAAAAGCGTCCATTTCCAACTACCCGATTCCTGTTTTATAGCCGCTATCGCCGCAATACACGGGAAGTAAATCAATACAAACAACATATAACAGAAAGCAACCAATGGAGTAATCGGAATTCGTTCTGCCAAACTTACTGAATCAGCATCCGGATCATCTGCATATAAGACACCTAATGTACTTACTACCAATTCTTTCGCTCCCACACCGGAAAGCAAGCCAATACCTAGTTTCCAATCAAATCCCAGTGGTTTTATAACTGGCTCTATACCACGTCCCAACTGGCCGATATAAGAATTTTCCTGCTGCTCGGCAACTGTTTCATAAGCATCATGATTCGGATAATACCCCAAGAACCAGATTATAATAGAAGCAATCATAATAATGCCTCCCATCTTTTTCAAATACTGCGCTCCCTTTTCCCATGTGTGACGGAAGATCGATTTTGCTGTCGGCATCCGGTAAGGTGGAAGTTCCATCACAAATGGAGTATCATCACCCTTCACCAGAAACTTGCTAAACAAGCGGGCCATTACCACAGCCAGTACAATACCAATCACATAAATACTTAACAACACCAGACTTGCATTGTTCGGGAAGAAAGCACCCACCAACAATAAATAAATTGGCAGACGCGCACTGCAAGACATCAAAGGATTTACCAACATTGTAATAAGACGGCTCTTCCGGTTCTCAATAGTACGGGAAGCTATAATAGCAGGTACATTGCATCCAAATCCCATAATCAAAGGAATGAATGATTTTCCGTGCAATCCCATTTTATGCATGATTTTATCCATGATAAAAGCTGCACGAGCCATATAACCCGAATCTTCCATAAGAGAAATGCAGAAATACAAAATCAAGATATTCGGCAAAAAGACAATAACCGCTCCTACCCCACCAATAATTCCATCAATCAGCAAATCTTTAAATGGACCTTCCGCCATATTATTGCGTAACAAGTCACCAATCTGCTCGACAAGCCATTCAATCCCCATCATCGGATATTCTCCAATGACAAACGTACCCTCAAACATCAGATACATAAAAAGGAAGAAAATAGGAAATCCCCAGACACGGTGAGTTACGATCGAATCCAGCACTTTTGTTGTCTGCGCCTGCTCCAAGTGATTATCTGTGAATGTCTCCTTCAGTGCACCACTGATAAATCCATATTTAGCATCCGTAATAGCCGATTCACAATCCTCATTCATTGTGTCCTGAACACGCTTCGACATCTTATCACGGACATGGAATATCTCATCCGCATTTGGTAATGTCCGCACAATGCGCTCAATGTCAGGATCATTCTCCAACAATTTAATGGATAGGAAACGGGTAGAATATTTATGACGGATAAATTCGTTTTTGGACACTTCACTTTTTACAGCTTCAATCGCTTTTTCGATATCAGGACCATGATTGATATGAATATGCCGGAAGACACGCCCCGTCTTTTTATGTTCACGTACATAATCTTCCAAATGCTCTTCCTCGTGGTTCTTACGATCTTCCAGAGAATCATGCCATTCGGTCAAATCCTTAAGAACTTCCGGATTCATATTTCCCTGTTTATCAAAGAAGTCTACTCCTTCATACAGATTGATAACAACATGAAACAAGGTATCCAATCCACGATTTTTCTTACTGACAGTAGGCAACATCGGCACCCCGAACAACTTACTCAACAGATGATAATCCAATGTATTTCCACTGGCTTCCAACTCATCATAAATATTCAGAGCTACCACCATGCGGACATTCATATCTATCAATTGAGTAGTCAGATATAAGTTTCGCTCCAGATTAGAGGAATCGACTACATTAATAATCACGTCCGGAGTTTCATCGATAATATGACGACGCACATAGATTTCTTCCGGCGTATAAGCAGACAAAGAATAAGTTCCCGGCAAATCGACAATACGGAAATGATAGCCTTCGAAATCAAAATAACCTTCTTTGGCATCCACGGTTACGCCGCTGTAGTTTCCAACATGCTCATGAGCACCGGATGCAAGATTAAATAAAGAAGTCTTGCCACTGTTCGGGTTTCCGACCAAAGCAACATTAATGGTACGGCGTTTACCTAACGCCAACCGTTTCATATCTTCTTCTTTTACTGAAAGGTCTTCAGGCAATCCTTCATGATAAACGGTCTTCTCGGCCAGTTTCTTTGCTTCCTCTTCGCTGATAACTTCGATCATTTCAGCTTCCTGACGACGAAGAGAAATTTCATAACCTAAAACTTTATATTTTATGGGATCTTTTAGCGGAGCATTCAACAGCACTTCAACCGTTTTACCTTTAATGAAGCCCATCTCCACAATACGTTTACGAAAACCACCGTGCCCCAATACCTTTACAATAACACCTTTTTCACCTGTTCCTAATTCGGATAAACGCATAACTCTCTAAATTTTCGGCAAAGATAATTCATAACTTCGGAGCACGCAAATTATTTAGAATGTTTTTAAATAGCAGCTTTTTTTCATCCTCTAAAAGATTCAGAAAAAATAAAAAAACTTATTGATAAACTCGTATCTTTGCAGGTATGATACAACAACGCGTTACAAAATATATAGAAAAGGAACATTTATTCTCACCGGATGATAAAATCCTGGTCGCATTGAGTGGTGGTGCCGACTCGGTGGCATTACTATATATTCTGCATACAGCAGGCTATCATTGCGAAGCCGCACATTGTAATTTCCACCTGCGAGGCAAAGAGTCAGACCGGGACGAGTTATTTGTCCGCCAACTTTGCGAAAGAATGGAAATCCATTTACATACCATTGATTTCAACACGACCCAATATGCAACGGAAAAACATATTTCGATTGAAATGGCCGCACGGGAACTCCGCTACCAATGGTTCGAGAAAATTAGAAAAGAATGTCAGGCAGATGTTGTCGCTGTGGCCCATCACCAGGATGATAGCATAGAAACTATACTACTTAACCTGATTCGGGGAACAGGAATTACCGGTCTGTTAGGAATCCGCCCCCGTAATGGAACCATCGTACGCCCTCTGCTTTGTATCAACCGGGAAGAGATAATTCGTTACCTGCAAAACATCGGACAAGATTATGTGACAGACAGCACCAATCTGGAAGACGAATATACCCGTAATAAAATCCGACTCAACCTCCTTCCCCTCATGCAGGAAATTAATCCGTCAGTCAAAAACACTCTGATAGATACGAGTAATTATCTGAATGATGTAGCCACTATATATAATAAATGTATAGAGGAAACTAAAAAGAAAATCATTACGGCAGAAGGTATCAGAATCTGTGATTTGGTAAAGGAACCGGCACCCGAAGCCATCTTATTCGAAGTCCTGCATCCTCTAGGATTCAATTCCGCACAAATCAAAGATATCACCCATTCGCTTCATAGCCAACCGGGCAAGCAATTCTGTAGCAAAGAATGGAGAGTGATAAAAGACAGAGAATTCCTATTAATAGAAACAGCTGAATCTGAAAATGAGACTCTTCCTCCTTTTCAAATTATCAAAGAAGAAAAAGAATATACCCCGGATTTTCTCATTCCACGTGAAAAGGAAATTGCCTGTTTTGATGCCGACAAACTGAATGGAGAAATTCATTACCGGAAATGGCAGCCGGGAGACACTTTTATTCCTTTTGGAATGAAAGGAAAGAAAAAAATAAGCGATTATCTGACCGACCGCAAATTTTCTATCAGCCAAAAAGAACGCCAATGGGTACTCTGCTGTGGAGAACACATCGCATGGCTGATAGGCGAACGAACAGACAACCGCTTTCGTATTGATGAAACGACTAAGCGCGTCGTGATTTACAAAATAGTCTGAGGCAACTTCTGTTTCTTGAAACAATCTGATAACAAAGCTGCAAAAGGAGTTTCATACACCCTTGCTTTCCTAACGCAAGCTTTTACACAAGCGCAACATTTGATACATTTAGCCTCATCCGTATGTAGCTCATCCCCTTTCGTTATAGCCCCTGCCGGACAACGGACCACACATAACCCGCAATGGGTACACAAATCCTCATCTTCCACCCAAGGAACGCGGGGAAGCGGTGTACCACTTTTACGTAACTTGATGACTTTCCTCAAAAAACGGAACAAAGGAAAGAATGGTTGACTCGGACGTTTGATAGTACGTACATCCACCGGATAAAGGGTATCCATACTATCAGCTGTCTGTATTTTTTCCATGATTTTCTTCCCAAACTCCGCAGCAAAGGCTAAATCCGATTCATCAGGACGTCCCACTGCAATCGGGTATTTGTCGGTACTATATGAATGTTCTCCAATAAAAGTTGCCCCGGCAATTACTTTAAATCCGTGAGGAATAGCAAAAGCATCCAGTTCCATTAAAGCTTTTTCATAAGCGCGATTTCCGTAAACCACTACCAAAACGGTAGGAGTATCCACTCCACGGATATACTGTAAACGTTCCATTGCCAAAGGAGCGACATGTCCTCCATACACAGGCACTACAATAATAGCCAAAGAAGATGTAGGAATCACAATTTCATCCGCAATCTGCTGCGTCACATTAATAGGAAAAATATTTTTTATGCCCGTCCCGTGAACAATCGCCTCCGCAACTTGTTTAGATGTGTGTGTAGGCGAAAAATAAATTAAATGAGCTTCATTTACTGTCATACTATTTTCTTTTATGTAGCAAAGATACACTTTTACGTGGAAAAAAATGTTTGATTGTTCATGAAACCAAAAATATTTATTATCTTTGCCCCGTTGAAACATTCTACGATTCAACATATACATCCCTAATTCAGAATAAAAAACAAAACGTATGCTCGCATATCTGTAGCCATGAGCTGTAGTAATGCTGTCCATAATTCAGCAAAAAAAGAAATATTAATAACTTACCATACTATATGTATAACATTATCCAATTAAACGACAAAAATCTGTCGGAACTTCAAGTTATTGCCAAAGAGTTAGGCATAAAAAAAACAGACTCATTAAAAAAGGAAGACCTTGTTTACAAAATACTCGATGAACAAGCTATTGTAGGAGCTACAAAGAAAGTAGCCGCAGATAAGCTAAAAGAAGAACGCAAAAATGAAGAACAAAAGAAAAAGCGTTCACGGGTAGCTCCTACCAAAAAAGAAGACAAAGTGGTTTCCGCAACAAAGAGTGAAGAGGCTAACAAGACAAAAGAGACCGCTCCTGTAAAAGCTGCACCACAACCTTCCAAGAAAGAAGAAAGTACAAACAAAGAAAAAGAAACTGTTGTTGTAGAAGCTAAAGCGGAAAACACTGCTACTCCCAAGCGTAAAGTAGGCCGTCCTCGTAAGAGCTCTGATGCAGAAGAGAAAAAAGAAGTAGAAAATGCAAAACCGGCAGCACCCAAAGTAGTGGAACCTAAACCTGTTGTTGCAGAGAAAGCTACTGGTGCTACGGAAAAGCCAGCTCCGGTACAACAGCAAACAGCTGAGAAGAAAGCAAAAAACAAACCAGCTGCAGAAGCAAATAAGCCTGTTGCAGAAACAAATAAACCGGCTACTGAACCTAACAAACCTGTTGTAGAGAAAAAGGTAATAGATAAACCACAAAAGAAAGCTGCACCCGTTATCGACGAGGAAAGTAATATCTTATCCAGCGTTGACGACGATGATTTTATTCCAATCGAAGATCTGCCTTCTGAAAAAATAGAGCTTCCTACCGAATTATTCGGAAAATTCGAAGCTACTAAAACAGAATCAGCACAGACAGCACCGGAACAGCCATCTCATCCTCAACAGCAACAACAATCTCAACAGCAGCAGTCCCAGCAGCAACGTCCGCGTATTGTTCGCTCACGCGACAATAACAACGGTAATAACAATGCTAACAACAATGGAAATAATGGCAATAACACCAATAATAATTTCCAGCGTAACAACAATAACCAGAATCAGGTTCAGAACCCAAATCAAAATCAGAATCAGAACCAGAACCAAAACCAACAACGCTCACCGATGCCACGTGCCGCTCAGCAGAACAATGCGGGTGAAAATCTTCCGGTACAACAGCAGCAGGAACGTAAGGTTATTGAACGCGAAAAGCCTTATGAATTCGACGATATTCTCAACGGAGTAGGTGTTCTGGAAATTATGCAGGATGGATACGGATTCCTCCGTTCTTCCGACTATAACTACCTTTCTTCTCCGGATGATATTTATGTATCACAATCTCAAATCAAACTATTTGGTCTGAAAACCGGTGATGTAGTAGAAGGAGTTATCCGTCCACCCAAAGAAGGAGAAAAATATTTCCCATTGGTAAAGGTTTCGAAGATCAACGGACGTGATGCAGCTTTCGTTCGCGACCGTGTTCCTTTCGAACATCTGACACCTCTCTTCCCGGATGAAAAGTTCAAACTTTGCAAAGGCGGTTATTCAGACTCTATGTCTGCCCGTGTCGTCGATCTTTTCGCTCCTATCGGTAAAGGCCAGCGTGCATTGATCGTTGCCCAGCCAAAGACAGGTAAGACCATCTTAATGAAAGATATCGCAAACGCTATCGCAGCCAACCACCCGGAAGTTTACATGATTATGCTGCTGATTGACGAACGCCCGGAAGAAGTAACAGACATGGCGCGCAGCGTTAATGCAGAAGTAATTGCTTCTACTTTCGACGAACCGGCAGAACGCCACGTAAAAATTGCAGGTATCGTATTGGAAAAGGCAAAACGTCTGGTAGAATGTGGTCACGACGTAGTTATCTTCCTTGATTCTATTACTCGTCTGGCTCGTGCATACAATACAGTATCTCCTGCATCCGGTAAAGTTCTTTCCGGTGGTGTGGATGCAAATGCACTTCATAAACCTAAACGCTTCTTCGGTGCTGCCCGTAATATTGAAAACGGTGGTTCACTGACTATTATTGCTACCGCATTGATCGATACCGGTTCTAAAATGGACGAAGTTATCTTCGAAGAATTCAAGGGTACAGGTAACATGGAGTTGCAGCTCGACCGCAACCTGTCCAACAAACGCATCTTCCCGGCAGTCAACATTACCGCATCCAGCACTCGTCGCGACGACCTGTTGCTTGATAAAACAACCCTTGACCGCATGTGGATATTACGCAAATATCTTGCCGACATGAATCCGATCGAAGCAATGGACTTTGTTAAAGACCGTCTGGAAAAAACCAGAGACAACGACGAATTCCTGATGAGCATGAACAGCTAATCAACAGCAAACTTATAAATGAACGGTGAACAAACTGCGCCATAACAAGTGCAGTTTATTCACCATTTTCTTTTTCGGTAACCCATTTTATGACTTATCACCTGCCGTTTATCACTTATCATTCAACTCCCATCACCGATAGTTACCCCTAACCGCTTGCCACACCTTTCATTTTTGTACAAAATACTTTCATTTGCGTCCAAAACTACTACCTCGCCCTTTTTTACGTTTCCTTTTTTCCTACTTTTGCTTCCAAATCAAATATTACTTAATTCTAACCAGTAATGAAAACTATTTATCCATTCATGGGATTAGCCCTGTGCAGCGTGACAGCGCAGGCCCAAGAAAAGCCCAATTTCCTGATTATCCAGTGCGACCATCTGACACAACGCGTTGTGGGAGCTTACGGACAAACACAAGGCTGCACCCTCCCTATTGACGAAGTCGCTTCACGAGGAGTTATCTTCTCCAATGCTTATGTAGGCTGCCCTCTCAGCCAACCCTCACGCGCTGCTTTATGGAGTGGCATGATGCCTCATCAAACCAATGTACGTTCCAACTCCAGCGAACCTATCAACCCACGTATTCCCGAAAATGTACCGACATTAGGAAGTCTTTTTTCTGAAAACGGTTACGAAGCCGTACACTTCGGAAAAACGCATGACATGGGTTCACTTAGAGGATTCAAGCATAAAGAACCAGTAGCCAAGCCATTCACTGATCCGGAATTCCCGGTCAATAACGACAGCTTCCTGGATGTAGGAACATGCGAAGACGCTGTTGCTTATCTAAGTAATCCGCCGGAAGAACCATTCATCTGTATCGCAGATTTTCAGAACCCTCACAATATCTGTGGATTTGTAGGAGCGAACGAAGGAGTACATACCGACCGCCCCATTAGCGGAACCCTTCCGGAACTACCGGCCAATTTCAATGTAGAAGACTGGAGCAATATCCCTAAACCTGTACAATACATCTGCTGCAGTCATCGCCGCATGACCCAGGCCTCTCATTGGAATGAAGAGAATTACCGTCATTACATTGCTGCTTTCCAACACTATACCAAGATGGTTTCCAAGCAAGTAGACAGCGTATTGAAAGCACTTTACTCCACTCCTGCCGGAAAAAACACAATCGTTATTATCATGGCTGACCATGGTGATGGGATGGCTTCACACCGCATGGTGACCAAACACATCAGCTTCTACGATGAAATGACCAACGTACCGTTTATCTTTGCAGGTCCCGGCATCAAACAACAGAAAAAGCCCATAGACCAAGTATTGACACAGCCTACACTGGATCTTCTGCCTACCCTTTGTGATTTGGCAGGAATTCCTGTTCCGGCCGAAAAACCGGGAATCAGCCTTGCACCTATATTAAAAGGAGAGAAACAGAAAAAAACTCACCCTTATGTCGTTTCCGAATGGCATAGCGAATATGAATATGTCGTTACTCCCGGACGTATGGTACGCGGACCGAGATACAAGTACACTCACTATCTGGAAGGTAACGGAGAAGAGCTATATGATATGAAAAAGGATCCGGGAGAACGCAAGAATCTCGCCAAAGACCCTAAATACAGTAAAGTCCTCGCCGAACACCGTGCCATGCTTGATGATTACATCGCCCGCACCAAAGACGATTACCGGAGTTTGAAAGTAGATGCCGATCCACGATGCAGAAACCATACTCCCGGCTACCCCAACCACGAGGGCCCTGGGGTACGAGAGATACTCAAAAGAAAATAAATTATAAAAAAGAGTGAAGATTTCTTTGTAATCTTCACTCTTTTTAGTTCTTTTGCAGATAAACTTACAAGCAAGCAATTCTTATATCAGGTGAAAAAACACAGACGTCATATAATTGCAATAGTCGTAACCGCATTAATATCGGTCACCTTATATGCTGCACGTACAAATTCAGATCGTCTTTCTTTATTACAACCTTTACTTGAATACAATCATCCATTTAGTCCGGACGCCCCTGTCGACAGCATCATTGCCTGGGAAAAACTTTTAGAACCGGAATTACAAAAGGAACAACAATACCCACTCCTATTCCAGATAAATCTGCTGACCGTTCA
>ERZ1504711.554-NODE-554-length-9201-cov-4.196042_pt1 | contig 9201 bp, 10 predicted proteins | sample MGYA00571816_ERZ1504711 | MGnify/ENA primary metagenome ERZ1504711 (study PRJEB39906, sample SAMEA3182046) | gut metagenome | biome: human; feature: gut; material: Stool; isolation source: human stools | place: Canada | collected 2011-11-15 ...
GTGTGAAGAAAAGACCTTAAAAATTGCAGCTCTCAATAAAAAATCGTATTTTTAATAAATAATTCAATAGTAAGATTTGCATAATGTGCCGAACGTGTCCACTTTTGCATCGAACAGATATATGCGGGGTAGTGCAGAGGTTACCACGGCGGGTTAGTGTCCCGCAGGCGCAAGTTCGATTCTTGCCCCCGCTACTAATGAAATTTACGGCTATGAAAATTTTAACGCTTATCATCAAACAAAAATGGTTCGACGCCATTTTGTCGGGTGAAAAAACGGTCGAGACCCGCGAAGTACGCCCGACCAACACGAAATACATTTCATACCGAGACAACAACACAGGCAAAGTCTACAAGAAAGACAGTGACGTGCCCGAATCGGCGTGGGACAGCGAGAAGGGCGTTGATACGGTTATCAACCACTACGATGCCATACAGTTCTGGGTAGGTTACGAAAAGAATCGCCCCGGCGCGCTGGTCGAAGTCAAAGGCGTCGAGCTGGTAGATGTTTGCGACGAAGAGACGAAAGAGCCGATTGTGTACGAGCACAACGGTAACGAATATACCATGACCGAGATCGACTACCACCTCGGCAAGGTAATCGAGAAAATGAATTGTTAAACCCTTAAAATCATTGCTGCACTCGAAGACGAAGACAAAAAACAGCAACTCAGCTTGACGCGCAATACAGCCGTATAACGAGTGAATTGCGACGCCGCACGCCTAATCCTGCTGTAGGATTAAGTAGCCTCGCAAATATGGGTGGCCGAAATGGTGTTATTGCGAATAGGTATGCAAGGGCGACCAGTGCATATACAAGAGCTAGGCAATCTGCCGCCCGAGGCCTTTCCGTAGGTTAAATCATATTGTCAAACTTCTAAAATTCAAGCTGCACTCGAAATTCAGTAAGAAATCGAATCAATCGGACGACAGGCGCTAGCCGTGTTCGTTATCGTGCAGTAGGCGGTCGTGCGACGAATCGTGCCGGTCGTGCACGCGACATTCGCGCCGCCTTTGGCATGGCAACAGGTTAATCATGACCCCGATAGACCATGCAAACGAAGTGATTGCCTCTGTCCGTCAAAAAACGGACAGGGCGATCCTTTTTTATTCATGTGGCAAAGACAGCGAGGTATTGCTCGACCTAATGGCTCCGCACTTCAAAGAGATCGTTTGCGTGTTCATGTATTTCGTCAAGGGCCTCGACCACATTGACAACTATTTGCGAGCAGTCAAAGCTCGTTATGCCAATGTTACCATACTGCAAGTCCCCCATTGGACGTTGACGCGTGTTTTGCGTTGTGGGCTATACTGCATTCCTAACCCCAATGTAAAGCTGTTATCGTTGAAAGACGTTGATGAATCCGTCCGGATGAAGACGGGAATATCTTACTCTTTCTATGGAATGAAGCAGTCGGACGGAATGAATCGCTGTCTTATGTTGCGCGGATACGAGAACGAAGCTATAAGCAATACGAACAAGGTATATCCTCTATCCAAGTGGAAGAAATCGGACGTCATGGCCTACATCAAGGCAAAGAAACTGCCTGAACCCATATCCTACAACAAGAACAAATCGCAAGGTCTGACGTTTTTGCCGGAGGTATTCGATTACCTCCGCCGGCATTATCCGCAAGACCTCGAAAAGATTTACAAAGTATTCCCCTTATCCCGAAATATATTACTGCGATATGACGAAGAGAAAAGAGCAGCAGCCCAAATACAAGCAAAGTGAAACGGTCGTAATCAAGCGATCACAAATCAACTTTGCTCCATACAATCCACGCAAAGAAGACCCTGAAGTCATCAAGAAGCTCAAAAAGAACTTTAAAACTGTCGGCTATCTGGGCGGTATCGTATGGAATCAGTTGTCATCTTATCTGGTTTCAGGGCACAAGCGCGTACAGACGCTTGACATCATCAACAATTACGACGGGACACCTGAAACGGATTATGAGATCAAGGTAGAAGCTGTAGAGTTAGACGACAAGACAGAGCGCGAACAAAATATCTTCATGAACTCGCCCTCCGCAATGGGAGAATTCGACATGGAGAAAATAAAAGTACTTGTACCGGAAATAGACTATAAAGCCGCTGGCCTTTCTGAAGCAGACATGAACATATACGGTATATCCGTCATGCAGGACGAAATAAGTTCAGAACTGTCTGATACGTTAGGTGATTTCGAAGAGATACAACGACCGTTTGAGGAACGCAAGGCCGCGGTAAAGGAGATGAAAGAACAGATTCGTCAACAGGCAGAGCAAAAAGCGGAAGACATCGAATCCTATGTAATGCTCAACTTTAAGTCTTATAGGGCGAAATCATCATTCATGCTTCGGTTCGGGTTCAGGCCAGACGACAAAATAATCCCCGGCGAAATGTTCTCGGATATGGTTGAACGGGTCGAATAACGACAAAAACGACAGTATAAAAAATGGCAATGCCCTCCAAAAAACCGAAATTAGATACCTTTCGCAAGGTTGCAAATGCTTGCGGCGGTATTTTGTCAGACATAGCTGCTAATTTAGGTGTAGAGCGTAGCACAATTTACACATGGTGCAATGATGATGAGCAATTCGCCCAAGCCCTCGAAGATTCCCGTGAACGGTTCGTTGATTTGGCCGAAAGCAACCTGCGTAAATTGGTTGCCGGCGTTCCGGCCATCGAAAAGGACGAGAATGGCGAAAAGAGATTTGCCGGTTGGATCGAACGTCCCTCCGAAACAGCGATCATTTTCACTCTCAAAACACGCGGAAAAAAACGGGGATATGTAGAACGTCAAGAGGTTACAGGAGCAGATGGTGCCGAACTTATTCCACCTCGCACTCTCTCTCCCGAAGAGGCAAGACAATATGGGTTAAAACTTAACGAAGAGTATTAACGCACTACTCCGATTCGCGACATAGACATAGAGCGTACCTTCTGTCTTTCCGGTATGCTGAATTTCACCCGTTACATGTTCAAGCATAAGACGGGGATGCGGTTTATTGTCGGCGATCATCATCGCAAAATATGCGAAGCTCTTGACAAAGTCGTCCGTGGCGAAATAAAGCGTCTTATTATCAATATTGCGCCACGATATGGCAAGACCGAACTTGTCTCTAAGAACTTCATCGCCTACGGGCTGGCGTTAAACCCCCGCAGTAAGTTCATACACCTATCATACTCCGATGATCTTGTTCTCGACAACTCGAAAGAGATCAATGAAACGGTACAATCAGACTACTACCAGCGGCTTTTCCCTGAAGTAGTCGTCGAAAGCAAGAATGCTAAAAAGTGGTATACATCCGTCGGAGGCGGACTGTATGCAGTAAGTGCAGCAGGACAGGTTACAGGATTTGGTGCAGGTCAAGTAAATGATCCGTATAGGGAGCGGCGCGAAATGGGTGATTTTATTCCTGCGTGGGAAAGCGATTTTGCGGGAGCTATTGTTATCGACGACCCGATCAAACCGGAAGATGCACTATCCGAAACGATCCGCGAGCGGGTGAACAATCGCTTTGAATCGACTATCCGCAACCGCGTGAACTCGCGCAATACGCCTATCATAATCATTATGCAACGGCTCCATGAGCACGATCTATGCGGCTATCTTCAGGAGATCGAGCCGGAGGAATGGACGGTACTTTCGTTGCCCTGCATCTGGCATGACGAAAACGGACAGGAACAGCCTCTCTGGGAATTTAAGCATACGCTGGAGGAACTGCACAAAATCGAGAGATCGAACTCATTTGTCTTTGAAACGCAATATATGCAGAACCCGAAGCCGCTGGAAGGTTTGATGTATGGAGAGTTTAAGACATACGACATAATTCCATATGCAGCATCTATGAAGCGAAAGAACTACACGGATACCGCTGATACCGGCAGTGACTATCTGTGTTCTATTTGCTATACGGCAAATGATTTGTTGTAAACAACTGTAACTAATTAGAGTCAACTATAAGGAAGTCGCTGAATTTCAGCGACTTTTTTGTTATCCATATTCCAGACAAGTCGGGTAAACACCCGTTTTTCACCATATTTTTCTACCGTATTTCTACCGCGGAACATTAACTTGTTTTTCCGCGATGTCACAGGGACGCACTTGTTTACATGTGTTGACAGTCGTTTACATGGATTGACAGAAAAGAGGCGAAATAAAGCGAAATAATCGCATTAAAAATAGGAAAATATGAAAGTAAGAAAAATTTGCCAATGGTGCGGCAAACCATTCGTCGCACAGAAGACTACAACATGTTTTTGTAGCCACCGATGTTCAAGTCTTGGATACAAGGAAAGAATCAGAGAACGTAAGCGTGAACTGAAAAAGATGCAGGAGATTTTAACACCAAAGTCAGCTGCAGAGGGACAAGATTTCCTTTCTTTTGCACAAGTAGCAACACTTATGGGTGTAACACGTCAGTACATTTATAAGCTGGTCAAGGAAAACAAACTTCGCGCATCTCGTATCAGCGGAAAGAAATCTTTTATCCGAAGAGCAGATATAGAACTGATGCTAAAATCTAAACCTTATGAGAGAATCATGCCCAAAGAGGATTTGGAAATTACCGAATACTACACAGCAGAACAAATTGCTGAGAAGTACAAAGTAGCTCCCAAATGGGTATGGACTTACACTCGTGAACACAACATTCCAAAAGTTAAAATCCGTCAGTTTAACTATTACAGCAAAAAACATATTGATGCAGCTTTTGCAAAATACAATGTTGATAATGATCTAACCGAATGGTACACTCCAGAAGAAATTCAGGAGAAGTACGGCATGACTCGTATTGCAATACGTTCACAAGTCTATCGTCACAATATACCATCAAAGAAAGAGCATGGTCTAATATTGTATTCCAAGTTGCATTTCGACCTTTCTAAATCGACAGAGAAGGAAAAGGATGAAGCATACTACACCGTGCAAGAAGCAATGAAGAAATACAATATGACTCGTGACTCGGTTTACAACACTCTTTCCTTCCACCAAATCAAGAGAGAGAAGAAAGGACGCTTTGTTAAGTTCCTGAAAGTGGACTTTGACCGCGTAATGGGAGTGAAAAAATAGCAGAAATTCCAAATGGCTACAGAAATTATAAAATTATTTCATGCTGAATGATTTCTGTATGTTTTCATTATTCACCTTTGCGACAGAAACAAACAGAAAACCCTAGTTATTAACAATTTAAATTTATTAAGTATGGCAGAGTGTAAAACTGTAACTCTTAGAACGCGTCCATTAAAGAATGGAATGATTTCCTTTTATTTGGATTATTATCCTGGTTATCGTGAACAAGAAACAATGAAGACTATTCGTCATGAGGGATTAAACATTTATATATATGCCAATCCCAAGAACCAACGCGAACGTGACTTCAACACCACAATGTATGAGAAGGCTGAAGCAATCCGTTGCAGACGTTATGAAGCTATCGTAAACGAACGTTATGATTTCTTCGATAAGCGAAAATTCAAAGCCGATTTTTTGGAATATTATCGAAGTCAACTTGGAAAGCATGATCAGAAATGGGGATTTGTGTATCAGCACTTCAATAATTTTGCCCATGGTAAATGCACCTTCGAAGACATTGATGTAGACTTCTGCAACAAATTCCGAGAATACTTGCTATCCGCAAAACAACTTAGACATCCCGACAGAAAGGTTACAAAGAACTCCGCTTCGGGTTATTGGTCAACATTCAGAGGTTTCTTGAAGATTCTATATCGCAGTAGAATGATCAAGACCAATGTCAATGATTATCTAGATAAAATTGAAACCGAAGATGTAATCAAAGACTATCTGAGTGTAGAAGAATTGTTTGCTCTGGCGGAGACTCCATGCAAAAAGCCCGTACTAAAGAACGCATCACTATTTTCATGTCTGACCAGTTTGCGTCTTGGTGACATCCTTTCGCTTCGTTGGGAAGAGATTGTTGATTTTGCAGCTGGCGGGAAATGCGTACACACCATTTGTGAAAAGACAAAGACCGAAGACATCATTCCTATCAGCGATGAAGCTTTGGAACTCATTGGATATTCCCCCAAGAAAAAAGGTAGAGTATTTGAGGGTTTGAAAAGAAGTTGGGTTCAACAGCCAATGAAAGAATGGATTCGTGCGGCTGGTATTACCAAGCACATAACCTTTCACTCCTACCGCAGAACATTTGCTACCCTTCAAGGTGCAGCTGGAACAGACATCCGTACCATACAAAGTATGATGGCCCACAAGAGTATTACAACTACCCAGAGATATATGAAACCTGTGGATAGAAACAAACGTGAAGCAAGTAACAAAATATCATTGACTAGAAAGGAATAAAGGTCATAAATCTACGATTAAAATGCCCTAAGTATGACTTATAGTACCATTTTAGAGTACCATTTCATACTTTGGGCTATTTTTTGTTAAAATTCGAACGATTTATTGCAGTTAATTATCACCATTGAGAAACAGTAAATAATTTTGTGATAAATAACAACATTAAATATCAACAGACTATGGCAAATTATATTCAAATTCGAGCAAAAAAAGCAAGTGATGTAATCGGAGCAGGCGTAATCTCCTATGCTTTAATTGGAAGTATTTTACTCTATAAATTCCATATAAATTTAATGGAATATACAACACCTATCATACTAGGTTTTGTTGTAATAACAGTTTCTTTTGCTTGTACAAAAAGATTTTTCTACCATATTATGATGGAGAACTCTAATCTTTTGTTGTTGGGTGTGCAAAAAGAATACATCTCAAGTACCTCTACAACAAATGAACCTCAAAAAGTAAAGAATGAACCCCTAAACAATGAAAATGATATCTATGAGAATGAAGTAGGTAGAAAGGAAACGGAAGAAGTAGATAGAAAAAGTGGACAGGAAACTCAAAATGACACCAAAAATGACCCCAAGAATGACACCAAGAATGACACCAAAAATGACACCAAAAATGACACCAAAAACGGTACGGATGAAATAATTGAGCATAGCTATTCCTATCTCGATAAGTATGCGATGCTACAGGAGAACATCGAAAAGGAAAACATTAAACGCAAAGTACTCATCATGGAGGCTGTACGTGAGTATGTTACCTACACAGTAGCACCATATCTAAAGAAAGAGGATGTTTTGATTTTATTGGAGAACATCAACTGTATGGCAATAGGTCATACAAGTTCTTATAAAAGTATTCGCTCTGATTTAAACAATCCATTAAGGTCGCCCGATTTACGCCATTTGGCATGGAACATTGGCGAAAGATTAGGAATTCCAAATAGAGAACGTGCCATTTTTATTAAGGCTTCATTTCCATTTGAACTTCGTGATGCAACTGTTGAGTATCTTGAAAGGAATCTCCGTGATGTTATTCCGGCATCAATTCCAATAGATAGACCAGCCAAGGGTGACTACAAATTCAACTCAATGAAGAAGACTATAGCTGCTTAGTAATAATTTACTTGTTCAGCAAGATAATTATTCCAGTCTGCACTATTTCTGCGATTATTCATTATATTCATTTGCACCATGTTGAACTTCAAAGTTAAATAACATGGTAACAAAAGAATTTACATTTAACGACCTACCAACAGTTGTAGGTGAGTTGTGCGAGAAAATCGCAAGTCTGGAAACGACTCTCAAAGAGAGCATCAAAAATCGTAATGAGGCAAAGGAAAACACACATGTACTCATGAGCGTACAGGAAGCGTGTGAATACCTTAAAATGCCTCTGTCCACCTTCTATTACAAAGTGAAGAATGATGGACTACCGGCAATCAAGCAAGGCAAGCATCTTTTGATCTATCGGGATGAACTCGACAAGTGGCTGGAACTCTCTCGTAAGAATCCTGTCCCATTGACTGCCGAGGAAGAGAATGAGAAACTTTCGACATCGTTCCGTCGTAAAGCAAAACCTTTAAAGTGGTAGCATTATGGATTACAGAGAAAACACCCGTAAGATGCTGCCCGAAGAGCTGGCTTCTTGTATTGAGGAATCAACCATTCACATGGCCGATGAGTACACCTGTTCGCCTGAAGTCCTAAGAGTTGGGGAAGCAGTTATTGGTACACTTGGCAATTTCAGTGCATCCATCGGTAAGGCAAAGAGTAAAAAAACATTCAATGTCTCTGCCATAGTTGCTTCTGCCTTATCGAACGATGAAGTGCTCCGTTACAATTCCGATTTCCCATCGGACAAACGCAACATCCTTTATATTGACACCGAGCAGGGACGTCATCATTGCCAAAAGGTACTGAAGCGAATTGTCCGCTTGGCTAATTTGCCAATAGACATTGAGCCCAAAAACCTGAAGATATTAGCACTTCGCAAATATACTCCAGAAGAACGATTGGCCATTGTGGAGTATGCTTTGAATGTAATACCCAATATCGGGTTGGTCATCATTGATGGCATCCGTGATTTTGTCTACGACATCAATTCTCCAAGTGAAGCCACAAAGATCATCTCCAAACTGATGCAATGGACTGATGACTATCAGATCCATATTCACACCATTCTTCATCAGAACAAGAATGATGAGCATGCTCGTGGCCACATCGGAACTGAACTGAACAACAAGGCCGAGACCATTATGCAAATTGAGGTGGACAAAGACGACAAATCAGTGAGTGTAGTGGAAGCTATCCACATCCGCGACAAGGAGTTTGAACCATTCGCTTTTCGCATCAACGACGAAGCCTTGCCTGAACTGGTAGAATGCTATTCGCCCAAAAAGAAGAAAGTCGGTCGTCCCAAAAAGGAAGAGTTTGATCCATATCGAGACATTCCCGAAACAGTACATCGCCAAGTTTTGGAAACTGTTTTCGCCAGTGGCGACATTGAGGGTTATGATAATGTACGACAAGCATTGCAGGCAGGTTATGCCGATGCTGGTTATAAACTCAGTTATAACAAATCGGTAGCCGTGCTAAAATTTCTCACCAATAAACGGATGGTTGTGAAAGAGAAGAAGGGTTATCATTTCATGTCCGACTACCACTATTAAATCACTTTACTTTATTCAAGGGGCGTAGATATAGGAATAAAGCAAAACTCTACATTTTGTATAATCCTATAGCTTGCTGAGCAGAGCACAACAGGTATCTGTTGCGAGATATGCCAAGGTATAACCTCACTTACGTTGAGATTCCACTTTGGCTCTCTCGCCAGCTCTGTTACACAGCTGGTACGCTACTCGCAAGCTCGCACCCCTTTCACCTTTAT
>ERZ1504711.595-NODE-595-length-8825-cov-3.826568_pt1 | contig 8825 bp, 6 predicted proteins | sample MGYA00571816_ERZ1504711 | MGnify/ENA primary metagenome ERZ1504711 (study PRJEB39906, sample SAMEA3182046) | gut metagenome | biome: human; feature: gut; material: Stool; isolation source: human stools | place: Canada | collected 2011-11-15 ...
CCTTAGTCTCGTGGGCTCGGAGATGTGTATAAGAGACAGACATCTACGTGCCGCAAGGCGACGTGGAAATCGCCCGCTGGAGCCGGTGCGCTGCCGACTACGCAGCCGCACAGGAAGCTCTTGACGCTTTGCAAAAGAGAATCGACGCGTACTCGGCAGTCAAGGACCGCTGCAAGGATGAACTCACAGAAATGATGGGCGACTTCCTGCATGCGGACTTTGCCGGCATTGCGCTCACCAAGCGCGCGACGCGAGGCACGGTGAACTATAAGGCGCTTTTGAAAAGCAAAGGCATTGCAGAAAGCGACGTCGAGGCCTTCCGAGGGAAAGGATCCGAGAGCTGGCTGGTGCGGTTGACGCAATCCAGCCTGCCGAAGGACTTTCAGGACGAAGAGCTTGAAACGGTGCTTGCTCAAACCCGGCCGACGGAAGACCTATGGTTTTAACCGTTCCTTGAAACGACAAATTTGTATTTCCCAAGCGGGAAGAGTGGATAAAAACTCACTTCCCGTAAGGGGCCGAGTCATCTGCTCTTCCCTGTTTGGGACGGAGATATCAAATGACTCAGAACAAAACGGACATTATTGGACGAATTGTTGTAATCGTTCCGCGCTTTACGCAGTGGACCGGAACTCGCGCCATGCACGAAGGCGACTTCGCCATCGGCACAGGCGGACAGCTTCCTCCCAAGGAAGTAACGAAGTCTTTGGGCTTGAAAGCGATCATCGACACGCAGCACCTGCGCGTTTTTGACCGACTCAAGCACAAGGCTGAGGCCGTTCTCGAAGGATGCGGCGTGAGGTATCTCTCGGGATGGGCGATTCCGGAGAGTAAGGCCGATCAGGTGTTCAAGTCTTTGGACGCATTGGTCGAGCAGTACTCGATGGAAAAAGCCGACTTCCTGAGCCGCTATGACTCCCTCGTAAAGGAGTGGGCAGAACAAAACCCCTCCTTTGCCAAGGAAATCATGGAAGGAAAGCTCGACGTAAATGCTGTCTCCGAGCGCATCAGCGCCGGATACGAGAGCTTCCGGCTGCAGCCCGTTTCGGCGGAAAAAGCAGTTGCTCTGGCAAAAAGCATCGGAGGTCTTGCCTCGGAGCTCATCGCCAGCGTGACGCGATCGGCAAGGATCTTTTTCAAGGAAAGTTTTCTTGGAAAGACCCGCGCAAGCCGCAAGACGGTGAACGCCGTCTTGAAGATCCGGCAGAAGCTGCAGGGGCTGGCTTTCTTGAGCTCAAGCATCCTGCCCGTGATCGCCTTCATCGACAAGGTTGTCAACGAAATGCCTTCTGAGGGGTATTTCTCGGAAGAGCCCTTCTGGAAGCTCGCCGCTCTGGTGAAAACCTTGGGCGACGCGACGCTGCTGGAAGAAATCATGAACGATCCGGCTTATGCGCAGGCGAGTTTTCCAGTTGAGGAATCGACGGGGTCTCGTGACGAAACGTCACTTGAGCTTGACGCGCCGCAATCGGACGCCAACCCGCACTTGCCGTTTGGAGATTCAAACGAAAGCTTGAACTCGATGCAGCAGGTCGATCCTTCTGAAAGCCTTGATTTACAAGGCTTCGCAAAGGGGCTCAAAGCCGAGCAAGATCTCTTCCGGGATATTGACGAGCTTTTTGAGATGCCAGTTGGCGAAGGAAAGTTATCGTCGGAAAACCGGACGACAACTCCCTTGGAAGGAGAACTCGTAACTGAATGGAACGAGAAATCATCAATTTCTCACGCACCTGTTGCTCACGAGCATTCGGCTGATGAAGTTGAGTCAGCAGCCTATGTCACGGTTCCGACCGTCGATGTGGGCGAAGGCCTCTACTTCTGAGAACTGAGGATCCTTTTCCTTGGTTTGTTTTTGATCGATCCCGCAAGGGCACAACCACTGCCCTGCGGGGACGAAGTGTATGTGCGCCTGCGGGTTTTTCTTTCTGGAGAAACGCATGAACACACAACACTATGCAAGCAAACCTCGCTCGGTGTTCGAGCAAAGCCTGCCCATCGTGGCGGCTGCGCTCGGACGCTTGTGCGGGGTAACGGTCGAGTTTGGAAGTCAGGTGCCCGCCACCGACGGCAAGACGATCTGGATGCCGCTGCCTGAGACCATGACGGAGGCTGATGAGCTCAAAACACTCGGAATCCTCTGTCATGAAGCCGGGCACGTGCGGCTAACAGACTTCGGGAACGTTGCACAAAAGCTCACTCATCTTGAGCGGGCCATTGACAACGCGCTTGAAGACTGCCGAATTGAGGCCGCGATGGGCCGGCTATATCCGGGAGCCGAAAGTCTTTTTAAGGCTGCGCATGCTGCCAAAGTTGAGGAAATTGCCGATTGGAAAAAGTTTGATGAGCAGACGCTGGTCCCGCTTTTTCTGTTGGCTGTTTCCGAGGAAAGACTTCTGTACCGGAAGTGGCTTTCTCCGCTCTCAACCAAGCTTCTCGTGCACATGCACCGGATGTTTGGAAAAGACCTCACGGAGACGCTCACTTCTCTGGCGCTTGAGGTCAAGGACGCGAAAAGCACGACCGATGTGACTGCGATACGCAGACGCATCATGCGGCTTTTGAAGCGTGAAGCAGCCAGGCAGGAATCGTCACAGACCAAACTGGAAAGTGGCGGTGCCTTCAAGCCCGCACCTGCAGTCGACAAGGGTCTCTCGTCGGAAAACGGCAAGACGGAACAGTCGTCAGGCTCTTCATCGGAGTCCGACGAACGTTCTGAAACAGCGCTGGAGCGGCTACTCAAGCCCACGATCAAGCCGGTGATCAATCCGTTGGATGTCTCGGGCAACTTCAAGCGGCTCAAACCCGACGAAGGTGTACCGGGACTCATGATCGACTTCTCCGGCCGCATCCGTCCGGTCTCGGCCAACGAAGAAACGGGAGTTGAGCGCCTTAAGCGGGCCCGCAAAGACTCTGTGGCGCTGCGTCTGGCTCTTCGGGGGCTTGTGCAGGCGCAGGCGCGCGTGGGCTATCGCATTGGCGATCGAGGGCGGCGGTTATCGACATCGCACCTCTGTCGGCTCGTTGTTTCGGATGCTCGCATTTTCCGTGAGCGAACAGATCGACAGGCTCCCAACGCCGCTGTTCACATCCTTCTGGATATGAGCGGTTCAATGGGGCTTGCCGGAGGCGACCTTGCGGTGCGATCCAGTCTCGGACTTGTGATGGGACTGGAGGGAATCCGAGGCGTCAATCCCGCTTTAACCGTTTTTCCGGGAGCAGCTTGCGGACACAGCCAACAGGCGGTCTGCACTGTGCTTAAGCACGGCGAGAGGCTTGCCAAGGTCTCGCCCGGACAAGTCGGAGGCATTACGAGCTGGGGCGGAACGCCTCTGCAGGAAGCTTTGCAGGCAGGAGGCTTTGCGCTTGCTGCATGCAGACAGCCGAAAAAGGCTCTGATCCTGATCACGGACGGACGCGTGGGCTGCGGGGCAAATCAGAAGGTCATTGAAGAGCTGCAAGGTGTCGGCATTCATGTGCTCGGCATTCAAATCGGCGACGCCGATGACCTGAAGAACTTGCCCATTGAAAGTGCACACATCTGCAGCGTGAAGGATCTGCAAGAGGCTCTTTTCGGCTTTGCCCAAAAGCTCCTCCTTTGACGGAGGAACTCACCCAAACCCCGAGGGGATTTTTCTTTCCCCCTCTGGGGGAAGGTGAATTTCTTCAAATGTGCAAAAGCACAAATCAGTAAACCACCAAAGGAGGATTTGAGATGACATGCCGAATTGACGTAAACACCGTTCGTGAAGCGGCACGCGGCCATTGGGACGCCATCTTCTGTGCGCTTGCGCCGACTTTTAAGGCAGCGATGCAGCGACCGGGAAAGCACGTCCCCTGTCCCGTGCACGGCGGAAAAGACGGCTTTCGTCTTTTCCCCGACTACGAACAGGCGGGCTCGTGCGTGTGCAACACCTGCGGGACCTTCCGCGACGGTTTTGCGGCGCTTGAGTGGCTGCACGGCTGGGGCTTTGCCGAGACGCTTGAAAAAGTCGCTCGCGTGCTGGGGCTGAATCCTTCTTGCGAGGAAGAGGTTCTGGAGCATGAACGGCTCGATCGGGTGTATCGCGGCATTGTGCTCGGCATGAACGAGTCAACGCTCGAGGCCGATGTGTACGAGGGTTTTGTCGTTCTGATCGAAGACGAGATCTCCGGCTCCGTTCGAAGGCTTGGAACTCGTTCCCTGCAGGCCGTCCTAGCTGCGGCAAACATCAAGGCCTACGAACGAGTCGAGATCATGTTGGCTGCGCGCGAGCGCATCCGTAGACACAACGGGAAAATCCGCAGCCGATACCTCTGGAGCGTCAAGCGCCTGATGGAAAAGGCTGAGGAAGTTCGCTTGGCGGCTCAGGAAGCGCTCTACAACCGGCGACTGGCAGCAGCGATTTCGGACTGTTGGAAGAGAGCCCGGAGAATCGATCCCCGTGACTTCAGGCAAAAGCCTCTGCTTGCCTATCTGGAAAGCAGACGCATTGCCGACAGTGATCTGCGATTTTTCGAAGACATCCGGTTTGAGAACGGTGTTCTGGATCCGGAGACAAAGCGCTGGTTCCCGGCGATGACGGCTGCCGTGCGTGACGCCAACGGACGTCTTGTGACGCTGCATCGAACGTTGCTCACGTCCTTCGGGACAAAGGCGGATATTGCGGCGCCCAAGCGCCTCATGAAGCTTCCGCAAGGACGAACGATCTCGGGCTGCGCGATTCATATCGGTGAACCGGGAGATGTTTTGGCTGTTGCCGAAGGCATCGAAACGGCTTTGTCGGTGGCGATCTCGACAAACATCCCATGCTGGGCGTGCATCTGCGCGCACGGCTTAGAGGTTGTTGAGGTCCCGCAGACAGTTCAGGAGGTTTTGATCTTTGCGGATAAAGACCGTTCCAACACTGGACAGAGTTCGGCAGAAAAACTCGCACAGCGGTTACAGGCTGATGGCCTCACTGCTCGAGTGATGAGCATTCGGGAGGAGATTCCGGATGCTGCAAAGGGTATCGACTGCAACGACCTACTTTGCCGTTACGGTAAGCAGCGGCTGGTGTCAATGCTCTCCTAACTGCGTTTCCAACCGAGAAATTCTTTCTCGGTTGGAAGCGCGCCTATTTTCAATTTTTATTTGAGCAAGTTATGAACAAGAAAACTGCACTAACCACAGAGTTTGAACAGAAGTGGAACTGTTTGATGTCGGATCTTATGGGGAGTACTCCCTATCCAGTCTGGCGGTACCTTCAGGGACAAAACGTGGAAGCTTTGGTTGACCGCCGTGAGCAATTTCTAAAGGACATCAAGCTTGCCTCTTCGCTTGAAGAGAAGGAGTCCCGGATTGCGTTTGCTGTGCGGGATTGCGCAGGAAAGCTGGTGAACATCCTCTTGCTTGAACTCGATGGCCCGAGTCTTCTTGCCAATGTGGGCAAGTGCTACCGGTTGCTCTCGAAGGATGTATCCATTGCTGGAGCTTCCGTGCACTTCGGCGAACCGGAAGAAGAGCTTGGTGTTGCGGTCTCGGTGGAAAGCGCCATGGCGCTCGTTCTGGCAACAAACGGCATGCCCTGTTGGGCCTGTCTGGGACCGACGGGATTAAAAACACTGAAGGTGCCGGAAACAGCGACCAAGGTCCGTATCTTTTGTGATGTTGAGCCGTCCGGCGTGATGCAGGAAGCAGCCGAAGCGTTGACAACTCGCCTGCAGGAAACAGGACACACGGCTACCGTGTTCACGCCGCCGTGTGTTGCGCTGGGACTTTCCGGACACGTAGGCTGGCACGACGCCTGGATGATGGCCGGCTGCGATCTTTTGCACCTGTAATTCGAACGATTGCCGCTTTGTCAGAGTCCCCCTTATTTGACTGCGACGGAATTTGTCGTAGGTTGTGGTAAAGCGCATCAAAGACAAGGCGAAGTAAGCGGCAATACGCTAATTTTCGAAGAGAGATATCCCTATTACTCAAAGCCTTTGTCAGATTCCGATCGCATGCCTCGTTCCAAGACCCGAAATAAGAAGCACACGCCGCGACCGGTCAAACTGCCTTCATTGCTGAACAATTTTTCGATGCCGCAGGCCACGGTCGCTCGTTTTAACGGGGATATGCAGAAACGTCTGTTGCGGCTTCGTCTGTCCGGCATTAACGGACAGGATCTCGCGTCGTTGGTCTTCTCTTTTGCTCAGGCATGGATGCTGACGGAACCAATGAACGAGGCGCAAGCGCTGCGCAGCAGAATTGAGGCCGACGTGAATGACCTCAAGGCTGAGGTTGCCGGAGGCGAGAGTACGTTGTCAGAGGCTTCATTTGATTTGCTGGCGGATCTGATGGATCTCAGCACAGCCATTGTGGCTGAATGCACAAGAAATGAATTGCTGCGTGCCTGTGGCCGTCTGCGCGGTGATGAAAACATCCCGTTTGTGGAAGAGTTTCTGATCGCATTGGCCGAGGCCAAGTTGCTGGCAGTTGTTCACGATGCGGTGACTGAGAGCATGGGATCCATGCGGGCCACAACGTTGTAACGACAGTGGTCGTCGTATTGTGTGTTACTTTTCATTGAGGCAATGAGTTTGCTCCAGACAAAAAATTCTCGACCCGTTACTCGTTCTAAACGTGATGCACGAACCCTCGATTTGATTCGATGGCTTCGATAGCCTTGAGAGGCAGTTCCAGCTTGGGACTGATGCGCTAGTTAGTAGTGCTTAAAAGTTAGGCATTAGGGCTGATACAATCCAAACGCGAATTTTGATAACTCTATACACTCACAGACAAACTTTAGTTCATCAGTTTTTCAGCAAGACCGCAAATGACCGGAGTGTTAAGTCGTTTTTTTGTTCTTTTGAATCAGAAGCCATCTTCGGTTTGTGAGGCATTGGAAGAAGCATTTGAGGACTTCAGACTTTCGCCGGATGAAGCTGATGGCAATGGTGTTACGCTCCTGCTTTATGCGATGCGAAAGCTCAATTTGCAGGCGGCTGAAATTCTTCTGAATGAAGGAGCCAATCCTTTTATAGTTTCGAAATATGGCCAGTGTGCTGCCGGTCTGATTTCCAAATTTGGAAATGAAACGCTCAGGCGAATGCTCCTAGAATGGGGGGATTCAGCAGAAAGTCCCAGAGGAAGTGCGGAAGCATGGCCTGTAATTCAAGGAATATGCCGAGCTGCGGCTCTCGGAGACTGTAAAAAAATTCAAAGCGCCTTGCGGGCAGGCGAATCTCCGGATCAACGCGATGCTTGGGGGCATACGGCTTTGTTAATAGCCGTCATGCACGGGCAAAAAGAAGCCGCAAAGCTTTTGCTCGAAGCAGGTGCAGATCCAAATGCCCTTCAGACGCTGATTGAATTCAATGTTTTGAGCTTTGTTGAAGCCTTACAAGGCTTGCAGGATGAGTCGCTAAATCATAGTGTCGACGCCGCTTGCGGCTTAATTAATTCCGCTTTGATTGATGCTCAAGAAAACTCGCAGTCAATCACTCCCGTACATCTTGCATCAATTGAATCTATACATCATTTGGCAGCAAAGACAGATGCGTCGAGAATAAAACATCTGTTAGAACTGGGGGTCTCTCCGCAACTAAAAGATTCTTATGGCCAAACTGCGGTACAGATTGCCGAACAAGCTCACGCCGACAGTATCATGGAGCAGTTTCAAGACTGGCTAAATTCAAACGGCAACAGGATTTCAATCTCTGAAATTGAAGCAGAAATGCCTGAAGATTCGGGTTTAAGCGAGCAGGACGAATTCGCTCTCATGGGAAAAGTTAATAAAGAAAGCGAGCTTGAAGAAAAAACTGAGAACACGGACTTCTTGAATGTCATTCCTGACTCACATCCAGAGTTCGAGACAAGCACCCCAAAAAATTTATTAGAACCCAAAATAGGAAAACTCAAGGACGACGTTTTTGATCTTTTTTCTGATGGCCCACAAGAACTCAGAAATAGTAGCGAGGTTGAACCGCTTTCAAGTATTCCTGTCACCAAAGAGGTGCCGCCAAGCGCAGCATCGTTAACAGAGTCGCTTCGCGGGTTGGGATACTCACTCGGTGATGCCGTCGCTGACATCATTGACAATGCTATAGCGGCTAAAGCCCGCCAGGTGTGGGTGGATTACGCAAAGGGCGAAAAGCGCGGGAAATGGTTCCTTATCCGTGACGACGGTGTTGGCATGAATGAAGCTGAGATGGTTAATGCTTTGAAGCTTGGTTCAAAATCGCCGAAAGTTTTTCGAGAGAAAACAGATCTCGGACGTTTCGGTCTGGGTCTCAAAACAGCTTCTTTTTCTCAGTGCCGACGACTTACCGTCTGTTCGATAAAAAATGGGCAGGCCGTTGCTTATGCATGGGATCTCGACACGTTGGCCCAGAAAGACGAATGGGTACTGGAAAAAATTGATTCTCCGTTAAACGACGAAAGATTTGCACAGCTCAAAAACCAAACGTCCGGCACAGTCGTTCTTTGGGAAAAAATCGACCGGGCATTCGGTAGTTCTGATGCATTGTCTCAGGAATTTCAGAGCAATTATTTGGAGTCGCTAGAACGCCTCGAAAAGCATCTTCGCCTCACCTTCCATCAGTTTCTGACAGTTGATCCACTAATCGGGGAGGCTGAGCTTGAAATTTATTTTGGGCCTACGAAGCGAAAAATTGCTCCCTGGGATCCCTTCTTTTCCTCAAGTTTTGCAGCTCCCTACAGCTATCAGGAAGAATTCTGGCCGGAGGAAAGTCAGAAGCCGCTGGTTGAGATTCATCCTTACATACTGCCCAATCCGGAGAACACACGAACGCCTATAACCCTCTATGGTAAAGAAGACCTTCTGGACATGCAGGGTTTTTTTATTTATCGCGGCAAACGT
>ERZ1504711.600-NODE-600-length-8787-cov-37.543747_pt1 | contig 8787 bp, 7 predicted proteins | sample MGYA00571816_ERZ1504711 | MGnify/ENA primary metagenome ERZ1504711 (study PRJEB39906, sample SAMEA3182046) | gut metagenome | biome: human; feature: gut; material: Stool; isolation source: human stools | place: Canada | collected 2011-11-15 ...
TGGCCATCATGATGATTTTCTGTCCCATCATGTTCGCCCTGTCTCTGGCTCCGCCTTGGAACTCGGCCTGGAGCCAGTGGATGTCGAAGTTCCTATCCCTCTCGCTGTGGGGCTTTGTCACCTATATGTGCATCTACTACATTGATTTCATCCTACTCTATAACCTGCAGCAGGACCTCATAGCTTACAACCACCTGCTTCACGGCTCGGTAAACTCCTGGGAACAGATCGGAGCACTGGGACTGCAGGGCATCGGTTCCAACTGTATGTATGCCATGGGGATGCTGGTGGGTGCCTATATTATCCGCTTTGTGCCTGAAGTGGCTTCCTGGCTGATTCCGGGCGGTGTAAGCTCCGGTGCAGGAAGTGCAGCAGGCGGCGCCGTGATGGGCATGTCTTCCATGGCTGGCGGTGCAGCAGGGGCAATAGCAGGAGCTGCCGTAAGCGGTGCCGTGTCCATCGTGAAGCCCAGCGCAGGCAAGAACAGCAAATAAATTCTAATCCCAACGAATATGCTTATCGAATCATTAGCACAGAAAACGAAACTCGCCCTGATGACGGTGCTGGCCACGATAGGTGGCTGCACCCTCATCTGCGGGTTCACCATCTGGTGCTGCATCTCGCTCGTGACAAAAGAACGCGAGCAGATTTACATACTGGATGGTGACATTCCCTTCCTGGCACAGCGTGCCCAGCTGGAAGCGAACTTCACGATGGAAGCCAAGGCGCATATCCAGCTCTTCCATCAGTACTTCTTCAACCTGCCTCCCGACAACGACTACATCAAGTGGACGGTCGGCAAGGCAATGTACATGGCAGACGGTACCGCCCTCAAACAGAAGCAGGCATTGGATGAGAACGGATTCTACTCCGACATCATCTCCTCTTCAGCGGTGTGTACCATCATGTGTGATTCCATCCGGTTCGATGAACACGAACGGAAGTTCACCTACTATGGGACGCAGCTCATCAAGCGCCGTACCCGGGACCTGAAACGCTCCATGGTCACTACAGGCTACATCGAATCAGTCCCCCGTACCCGGAACAATCCGCACGGTCTGATGATTACGAACTGGAGGACACTGGAGAACAAGGATTTGGATTATTGAACCGACAACCCCTAAATGAGATACAATGAAGTCGATTAAACGTAGCTTACAAGAGAGCCGGCTAAACACGCACCGGCTGATACGGGCATGGCTGCAACCCCGGCTGGGTGAAGTGGGCAACCGCTTCCGGCTGGGTGGTCGCATCCGGCTGGCCAACCGCTGGGCAAGGAAGCATCCCCGGCGCACCTTTGCCTGTGTGGTGGGGTCGCTGGCTTTCCTGCTGGCGGGAAACATCGCAGGGGATGTCCTGCTGACGGGCAACCGGAAAACGGACGAAGCAGCGTGGACAGGCACGGAAAGCCTGAACGGCATCGCACTGGTGGAACCGATGTTTCAGGGGTTCCGCACCATACAGGCAAACAAGAACGTGCACCGTACCACGCTGATGGTACTGACTGGCCGGGGACAGAAACTGCGGGAGGAACTGGATTCGCTCATCGCCCTTCCCCGTAAAAGCCACGCGGACTCCATCCGGATCGTCCAACGCTACCAGCAACTGGAACACATCGTCCAATCACTAAAAAACAATGATAACCCATGATGAAAATTAACTTCAAACAGCCCAAGTACATCTTTCCGCTGGTGGTGTTCATCCCACTGTGCGCCCTGGTGTATTTTGTGATGCAGACCTTCGGGGGCGGCAGTGAAACGAAACAGACGGTAGCCACCGACCGCATCAATACGGAGCTTCCCAAAGCGCAGGCGGAGGAAGCCGGAGACAAGATGTATGAGATGTCCCGACGTTTCGGGGACGAGGATGCCTTTACTGCCGTGGGCGGCATCGGCGAAGAAAAACAAACGGACGAGGAGCTGGAGCACGGCTACAGCGAGGAGGAACTGAACAGACTGGATGCGGCGGAAGCGGAACGGCTCCGTCAGCAACGGGAAATGGAGGAGCTGGAACGGTCGCTGGCTGAGTCCAAGCGGCATATCAACTCCTACGCCTACGGGAACAACGCTTCTCACCGGACTGCAGGCGGCACACAGGGCAGCGGTGCCTCGCCGGACTATACCTCGCAGGAGGATTTTGCCCGTGACCTGGAGGAAATCCAACGGCGCAGCTACGAGCGGCAGAAAGCCATCGAGAAGGGACTGGGCTTCGGCAGCGAGGATGCGGAGGAAGCGGCACAGAAGCAACGGGCGGACTCGATTGCCAAGGTCAGACAGGCGGAAAGGGAACGCAACCGGCCGAACCTAGTCATCAAGTCCGCCGATACGAATGCGGACAAATTCCATACGGTCACCGCCTCGGAGGATGCCGTGGAAGCGAAACTGATCCGGGCAATGATTGACCAGACCACCAAAGCAAAGGAGGGAACCCGGCTTCGTTTCAAGCTGCTGGACGACGTGACGGTGAGCGGAACGAAACTGCGGAAAGGAACCTATCTCTATGGTACGGTGTCGGGCTTCGGACAGCAGCGTGTACGGGCCACCATCACGAGCATTCTGGCTGGGGACAAGTTCATCAAGGTGAAGCTCTCGGTGTTCGACAACGACGGCATGGAAGGGTTCTATGTACCTGAATCAGCTTTCCGTGACTTCGTGAAGGATGCCGGTTCCAGCACAGTGCAGCAGAACATCAGCTTCGAATCGGAGAACGGCTACGGGTCGGGCATATCGGGCGAAGCCATTGCCCTGCAGGCCTTGCAGAATATGTACAATTCGGCGACCTCTGCCATTTCGTCGAATATCCGCAAAAACAAGGCGAAAATCAAGTACAACACGATTGTCTATCTGATCAATTCGGAGGATGCCCGGTAAAGGACAAGGATGGAAATAGGTAAACTAACTTACTAATCATATAGTCAACAAGATTACAAAGCATAAAGTAAGTAAGTTTACAAGTAACCAAATCACACAATCAGCAAATCATAAAAATTACCCAATATGAAAACAAAATTATTTTTACTTTTCTTCGCTCTTCTCGGTATCATCGGACACGTTTCCGCCAAAGAGAAGATCTACGTGAACAGCGAGGTAACCACCCACATCGTCATGCCCGAGAACATCAAGCTGGTGGACATTTCCACACCCAAGATTATCGGCAATCAGTGCGCCGACAACATGGTACGCATCAAGCCTTTTATGGAGGCTGCCGGGGACTCCCTGCAGACGGCTGGCTACCGGGACAATGAACTGCTGGGAACGGTCACCCTGATCGGTGAACGGCACATCGCCCAGTATGATGTTCTCTACACCAGTGTTCCCGCTCTGGCAGCTTCCATCTTCGAAGTGCCCTACAGCCATATGAAGTCCTACATCAACCCGGAGGTGTCCATGCCCATGGCGGAAATGGCACGCTATGCCTGGGCGGTTTACAGCAGCGATAGAAAATTCAACCAGATTGTGTCCAAGGCGCACGGCATGAAAGCCGTGGTCAACAACATCTATGCCGTGGGGGATTATTTCTTCATCGACTATTCCCTGCAGAACAGGACGAAGATTCCCTACGACATCGAGGAAATCCGGGTGAAGCTGACGGACAAGAAGGAAACGAAAGCCACCAACTCGCAGACCATCGAGCTGGCGCCGGTCTTTACGCTCAACTCTTCACGCAAGTTCAAGAAGAACTACCGCAATGTGATGGTGCTTCCCAAACTGACGTTCCCGGACGAGAAGGTGCTCCGCCTGGAAATATCGGAGAACCAGATTAGCGGTCGCGTGATTGTGCTGACCATTGAATACGAAGATATCCTTCATGCAGACGGATTTGATTCGGACATCCTGAAGGAGGCGGCTTACTATCCTTATTATTACATCTCTTATCCTACACAGCCATGAAAAAATACCTGTTGATTCTCTGTTGTGCGGCGCTTTCTCTCGCTGCTTCCGCACAAGACAGCAAGCTGACCCTGAATGCGGGGTTCCTGTTTCCCTCTACGTTGAACGCAACCGTCGGTTACGAACGTCCCCTTTCCTACGGGAATGCGGTGGAACTCTTCGGTGAAGTGGGCAACCACTGGCAGAAGGACGACTTCTGGAAAGGCTATTATTGGGACGGCGGCATCCTATACAAGCACCGCCTGGTACGTTACAAGAACGGTATGCTCCGCTTCCGTTTCGGACCGCAGTTCGGAGCGACTGAGAAGAAGTTCTTCTTCGGTGTGGAAGCCGGTTTTGAATACAGCTATGTCTTTCAGAACGGCTGGGAGTTTTCGCTGATCCAGAAGAACAACGTCAACTTCCTACATGGCGATACCTTCCGCAACGGACTATTACTGGGTGTAAAGATTCCTTTTTAGTATTCACTCAATCTGATGGCTTATGGCATTCGAAGAAACCCGGGAACAGCAACAGATGTACAACTACTTCCGCAGTTGCATCTACATTTTTCTCATCATCGAGATTGTGATGAATCTTCCCATTACGGCGGATAACCGTGTCACGCAGTTTATCCTGGACCTACTGGCCCGCTTCAAGGTGTTCAACTCCGTGTCGGGCTGCAAGGTGGCAGAGCTAATCTGTATCTGTGTGGTCTGTATCGGAACCAAGGCGAAGAAGGCGCTGAAGTTCAACGTGAAGACGATGGTCATCTATCCGGTGCTGGCGGGATTGACATTGGTCGGGATGTGCTTTATCTTTCACGGTATGAATATCGGCATGAGCTGGTTTGGCTTCCCGGCCAACCGCATCCTTTATGCGCTCTGTTCGGTGGTAGGTACCATGCTGGTGCATCAGGGACTGGACGGCATCGCCAAGTACTACAACTACAAAGTGGGTGAAGACCGCTTCAACTTTGAGAACGAATCGTTCCAGCAATCAGAAACTCTGGTAGCCAATGACTATTCGGTGAACATCCCGATGATTTACTACTGGAAGCAGAAGATGCACAAGGGCTGGATCAACATTATCAATCCTTTCCGTGGAACGATTGTGTTGGGTACGCCAGGTTCGGGTAAGTCCTTCGGCATCATCGATCCCTTTATCCGTCAGCATGCAGCCAAAGGGTTCTCTATGATGGTATATGACTTCAAGTACCCGACGCTCGCCAAGACGCTTTTCTATCAGTATTGCAAGAACCGAAAGGCTGGCAGACTGCCGCAGAACTGTGGTTTCCGTACCATCAACTTTACGGATGTAGAGTATTCGGACCGCATCAATCCGATTCAGCGGAAGTATATTCCGGACCTGGCGGCAGCATCGGAAACCGCTGCCACCTTGCTGGCTTCCCTGAACAAGGGTGGCGGTGAGAAGAAAGGGGGTTCTGAGGCGTTCTTCACCAACTCGGCAGAGAACTTCCTGGCGGCAATTATCTATTTCTTTGTGAACTTCCATCCGGTGGGCTTCAAGCAAGGCAAGAAGCTGAAACGCTTTGTTTCTTTAGTGGATGACCCGAAGAATACGGACGGGAAGGTTCACAAGTATGAGATTGTGATCCGGAACTGGGATGATTTCAATGCGGTTGACCAGGACGGAAATGTTGTGCTGGATTTCGTGGATGAGAACGGAAACGATGTGTCAACGGATGAAGACCGGATGTTTGTGGACTTGAACGGCTTCTCCTACAAAGATAGAACTGGTAAGCAGGTGAAGATTGAACGCTGCTGGTACGAGGATGAAGACGGTAAGGAGGTGGAACCGGACACCATTACCGGGGAGTTCTCGGACATGCCGCATGTGCTTTCCTTCTTAGGCAGATCCTACGACCAGGTGTTCAACATCCTCATGCAGGATGACAAGATTGCTTCCCTCATGGCTCCGTTCAAGAGTGCCTACGAGAACAAGGCGAACGACCAGTTGGAAGGTATGGTGGGTACCCTTCGTGTCAATGCAGCCCGACTGGTATCTCCGGAGGCCTACTGGGTGTTTACTGGGGACGACTTCGACTTGAAGATTTCGGACAAAGTCCATCCGAGTTACCTGGTGATTGCCAACGACCCGGAGAAGGAACAGGTCATCGGTTCATTGAATGCACTGGTGCTGAACCGTCTGATTACCCGAGTCAACTCCAAGGGAAACATCCCGGTGAGCATCATCGTGGATGAGCTGCCCACACTCTACTTCCATAAGATAGACCGCTTGATTGGTACGGCCCGTTCCAACAAGGTGGCGGTGACCTTGGGCTTTCAGGAACTGCCGCAGCTGGAGGCGGACTACGGCAAGGTGGGGATGCAGAAGATTATCACGACCTGCGGTAACATCTTCATGGGTGCTGCCCGTAACAAGGAAACCCTGGAATGGGCGCAGAACGATGTGTTCGGCAAGGCGAAGCAGACTTCCCGGTCCATCTCCATCAACGACAACAAGGTATCGACTACCATCTCCGAGAAGATGGACTACCTGGTGCCTGCCGCCAAGATTGCAGATATGGCGACCGGTTGGCTGGCGGGTCAGGCTGCCCGTGACTTCACGGCTACGGACGACAGCATGCTGAACCATTTCGACATCGAGCAGTCGGAGGAGTTCAAGACCACGAAGTACTTCTGCAAGACGCACTTCGACATGAAAAAGATTAAGAATGAAGAGGACCACTATGTGCCGCTGCCGAAAATCTATGAGTTCAAGAACGACCGCGAGAAGGAAATCATGCTGAACCGCAACTTCAAACGGGTGAACGAGGAGGTGGACAAGATGGTCAAGGAACTGCTGGGTATGGCATAAATGATTTGTATAATGGCATCCTTACAATCAACATATAATCATTCAATCCATTTGCCTCCATTGAGTGGTAGCGCACTGAAGGTCATTGCCGTCATCTCGATGGTGATAGACCACAGTGCCTACTACTTGATGGAGCACGAAACACTTCTTTATGAGGTCATGCGTTGCTTCGGTCGCATCGCTTTTCCGGTGTTCGCCTTTCTCATAGCAGAAGGCTTCCAGCATACCCGAAACCGGATAAAGTACTTCCTTCAGCTGCTCGGGTTTGCCGTGGTTAGCGGTAAGTATTCGGTCAACTACAGGTATTAAACCTTTATATACAACAATAGCGACTGTCACTATGAACCTAATAGTATCAGCCGCTATTGTTTTGTTGAACCCATATGTTACAGTTTATATCAGTTACAAGATTCCTCCTTTTGCCTTGTCAGTACACATTCCGGATGTTTCAACTTCCATTTATGTGGAAGTAGATTCAAAAGTTCTTCTTGGGTTGCCTTTTTGTGATAAGGCATCTGGGCGATTACATCATTCAGGTACTCCCTTGGGTTTACATCGTGTGCCTTACAGGTAGCCAATAGGGAACAGATAACAGACATATTAACTGCTGCTTCGTGGTTGCCACAGAAGAGATAATTTTTCCTTCCCAGAGTAATTGGACGTATGACATTTTCAGCCAGATTGTTATCCCAAAGCAGGCGTCCGTCCTCCAGGCATGTCATCATGTTGTCCCATCGGGTATAGGCATATGTGATAGCCTTTCCGGCCAGAGAGTTGGGGCTGTACTTGATACCTTCCGTTTCCATCCACACTTTCATAGCTTCCATTACGGGTTTGGCCAGTTCCAGGCGTTTCGCCTTTCGCTCTTCATACGAGAAGCCTGCTTTATCGCAGCAGTGATCAATCTTGTATATATACTGTATCTGAGTCAGTGCGTGTTGGGCCATCTCCCTGTTTTCATCCAAAGCCTGCTCAAAATGACGGCGTATATGCACCAGGCAGTTGAGTAGCCGCACGTTGGGGCTGGTCTTGAAGGCTGTTTCATAGCCTGCAAAACCGTCACATTGAAGATATCCCTTGAAGTGATAGTGATTTGCCAGGGATTCGATGACCGCTCCGGCCCGTGAGCCCCCGTCGTAATGGAAGATTACCAGTTTCTCCATGACTGACCTTACCATCCAAAGATATTCCTTGTCTGCCTTGTGCTTTTCCCTGTTAATGACCGGAACTGTAGTCTCATCCGCCTGTACATAGTCACAGGAGAAGACTTCACGTTTGAGTTCTTCATACAGAGGCTTAAGCAGTTCCACGGTTTTCCTGAACCAGCCGTCCAGTGTACTTTCGGTAAGGCCTTTCATTCCAAGATGGCGGTATTGTTGTATCTGTCGGTAGAACGGAATATGGTATTCATACTTCTGAAGCAGTATCTCGGCAAGCAGGCTGGTGTCAGCGATACACTTGTCGACCGGCATCAGCGGCATGGGAGCTATCTCCACGCCTTTCTGCCCTGTGGGAGGAAGCTGGGCGCTGTCCTTGAGCGCATATTTTGGACGGATGATTTCCTTGACGTAAAGCATGCCAGGCTTGTGTTTGACGACTCTTGTTACCTCTTCGCCTATTCTGCGGTATAAAGACAGGTCAACACCTGTCGGTTCTATTGTCTCGGTCTCCAGTACAGGCAAGTCCTCTATCATTTTGCGATTCCAACGATTCTGCTTCCGTACTTCCGCTGATTCCTTTTCAATCTTCTCTACGGCTTCATCCCGCTTTTCTTCCGCCAATTGACGGACTCCGGAGAACTCGTCGGCAAAGAGATCGGGCATATTAGAATCATATACGCGAAGCTTTTCAGATTTACGTCCAAAGAGCTGACGGTTAAGCCATGCGACCTGAGCTGTCAACTCCTTGATACGTTCCTGTAGTTTTTCATTCTGCTCCGCTTGTTTTTTGTTGGTGGCAGACAATGAAGCGACAGAGGCATTCAGCCCTTCTATCGTCTTGAGTAAAATATCCTTTTCTTCCATTGCATATTCCGGAGCATACCCGTTCACATTCCGGTAGCCTATAAAGCATAAAA
>ERZ1504711.603-NODE-603-length-8772-cov-3.164850_pt1 | contig 8772 bp, 5 predicted proteins | sample MGYA00571816_ERZ1504711 | MGnify/ENA primary metagenome ERZ1504711 (study PRJEB39906, sample SAMEA3182046) | gut metagenome | biome: human; feature: gut; material: Stool; isolation source: human stools | place: Canada | collected 2011-11-15 ...
AAAAGTGATAATGCAGCCCTCTTCTTCCAATATGACCAACGTTTTTGGGATCGTCTGAGCGTATCGGCCGGTGTACGTGCCGAATACTACCGGATAGACAAGCACTACCGGGAAGCCGACACAAAGGTTTTCGGGAGCAAGATTCCTTTCCGCCCCGTGTTCCGTGCCGGGCTGAACTACCAGCTAGCCGATTACAGCTTCCTGCGTGCCAGCTTCGGCCAGGGTTACCGTAATCCCTCCATCACCGAGAAATACCTTCGCAAAGACATCGGAGGTGTAGGTGTATATCCCAACTACAACGTACAGCCGGAAAAAGGATTCAATGCCGAGCTGGGATTCAAGCAAGGGTACAAGGCAGGCAATCTACAAGGATTTGCAGATGTCGCCGCTTTCTATACCCAATACAAGGATATGGTGGAATTCCAGTTCGGCCTATTCAACAATGCGGACCTGAGCATGATAAACAGCGTTACAGACGCCATACAAATGCTGAAGGACGGCAAGGGTTTCGGCATCGGGGCACAGTTCCACAACGTGTCCAAAGCACAGATTTATGGAATGGAAATCAGTACCAACGGCATGTACACCTTCAACAAAAACGCCAAGCTGCTCTATAACCTGGGATATGTATATACCGAACCGAGGGATGCCGACTACAAGAAACGCAATGCCCTGGAGAACACCTATACCGACCCGCTTCAGATGAAGGAGAAAAGCAATGACGGCAAGTACTTGAAATATCGTCCGAAACACAGTTTCAAGGCCACGCTGGACTTTCAGTGGAAACGCATCAACATAGGTGCCAACGTAAACTGGAAAAGCAAGATACTTGCCGTGGACTATATTATGCTGGACGAACGCAGCAAAAGTGAACCTGACCTGCTGGACTACGTGCGCGGCATCCTCTTCGGCTCGTCCAACGGGGAAACCCTGGCATCCTATTGGAAAAAGCATAATACGGACTATGCCACAGTGGACATGCGCTTCGGGGTGAAAGCCACCAAGGAAGTAGCTTTCCAGTTCATGATAAACAACCTGCTGAACAAGGAGTACAGCTATCGTCCCATGGCAGTGGGCGCGCCACGTACTTTCGTCGTAAAGATGGACGTTACATTTTAAAAAAAGAACATTTCATTTTAAAAACAGAATGTCTTCCGTTACTTTTTCCCGGAAAAGAATTACCTTTGTGCAAACTCTAAACGACAAAGCGTATGGAATTTCCTCAAGTCGACCTGCCAGTAGACATGATTGCATGGACTGAAGTAACGGAAGACATTCTAAACATATACAAACAGTCGTGCCGCCTGAAAGCATGCATCTTTGCACTATGCATAGAAGGTTCCATCACGGTATCCATCAATCTGATGGATACGGAAATCAAGCAAGGGGATTTTATTACCCTGCTTCCCGGAACTATCATACAGTTTTACGAACAAAAGGAAAAAGTGTGCCTGGGATTCGTGGGGTTTTCTTCCCATTGCCTCAATGGAGTCAACCTCATCCAGTCTACATTGAGCTCTTTCTCCAACATACTGGAGTATCCGGTACTGGCTGTCAACCCTACCGTCGCCTCCTACTTCAAGGACTATTTTGCCCTATGGGCACGCATCACGACCGGTCCCTATCCTCCCGATACAAAAATGGCTCAAAGCACATTGAACATGCTCCTCAGCGGCATAGACAGAATGTATTGCCACCGTCCGCAGATGCAAAAAGGGAATAAGAGCCGGAAAGAGGAAATATGCCGCGAACTGGTGCAGCTCGTCATCGAAAACTATACCCGCGAACGCCGCGCGCAATTCTATGCCGACAAACTGGGCATCTCCCTGCAACACCTCAGCACCACCGTGAGGCAGGTGACCGGCAGAAATGTATTGGACATCATCGCCCACGTCGTCATCGTAGACGTGAAAGCCAAGCTGAAATCAACCAATATGACCATTCAGGAGATTGCCTATTCCCTAAACTTCCCCAGTGCTTCTTTCTTTGGAAAATACTTCAAGAGGCACATGGGCATGAGTCCGCTGGAGTATAGGAACAGTTGAGAATACAGCCGTCAGAACCTGGAACTCAGACGAAGGCTGCTCAAAGCCACGGATACACAGGAAAGAGCCATGGCAGCACCTGCCAGCGCAGGGCTCAGCAGGATGTCATAGACGGGATAGAGTACTCCGGCCGCGACAAAGATACCCACTGTATTATAGATGAAAGCCCAGAACAGATTCCGGTACATGAGGCTCACAGTCTGGCGAGACAACCGGAAAACTTTGGGCAACAGCAGCAGGTCTGAAGTCCTGAGAGTAATCATGGCGGTGTCCATCAACGTATCGGTCCCCTTTCCCATGGCAATGCTTACATCAGCACAGCTCAAGGCTTGCGCATCGTTCACGCCATCACCTACCATGGCGACCGTTTTACCCTGAAGCTGCAGCTTATGGATGAAATCCTCTTTGTCATCGGGCATGGCATCGGCCACAAAACGCATGATACCCAAACTGCCGGCCACGGAAGAAGCTGTACGCTCACCGTCTCCCGTAAGCATGCATATCTCGATGTCCTGGATACGCAGTTCCCGGATAGCTTCCATAGAAGTCACCCGCAACTGGTCCTTGATGGCAATAACGGCAAGTAAATCGTTCTCACGCCCAAAGTAGACAATACTGTTTCCATCCGATTCATATTGTGTCAGCATATCGGCCAGGATATCCGACAAATTGGCTTGATAATCTTTCAGCAGTTTATGGCTTCCTACCCAATATTCCGCACCCTGATAGGCCACTCTGACACCTTTTCCGGTAATGTTTTCAAAACCGTCCAGGTGGGCAGGGATAACCTGCTCCTCCCCTTCCAGGGCCGTAACGATTGCTTCTGCCAGAGGATGGTCCGAAGTAGACTCGGCAGCAAGCAGTACATCTTTATAATGCTCCTCCTGCCCTTGCGCCCACAGCCAGCCTATTACCGTAGGATGTCCTTCTGTCAAGGTCCCGGTCTTGTCGAATACCACCACATCCACATTGCGCATCTGCTCTAAAGCGGAAGTGTCCCTGATAAGGATATGATTGCGGGCAGCTTTATTAAGGCCCGCCGCCAAAGCTACTGGAGTGGCCAGCCCTACCGCACACGGACAAGCCACCACCAATACGGACAAAGCGGCAAACAGACCGTGTGACACTACATCTATGCCTCCGAAGAACACCCATATAAAAAAGGTCAGCAGGGAAATGATGAGAATGACCGGGACAAAAAGCTCGGCAACGCGGTCGTCAATGCGTTGCTTCTCCGGCAGTACGCGGGCTGCGTTATGCTGCCAGCCTCCCAACCGGCAGATAGCCGCCGACACATTTCGCCGGGCACGTTCCTCCATAAACTCGCCGGTCAGGGAAAAGGCGATGATGACGGCGGCAACCCCATAATAGACATGCGGTTCCAGCCCGATGCCCAGCCAATAATCCGGGAAGAAAGTGTTGAACACACTGAACAGAAAAGCCACAGAGGTGGTAAGCGCCACCAGACGGTCTATATTATTGCGGCCCGACCGGGTTCCCTTCCAGGCACCGGCATAAAAAGGAGCGCCGAAAAACAGCAGTACCGGAATTGCCAGTACCATCTGTATTTCACGGGTATAGGGTACATGTACAAAGACTGTAGAAAACAGTATCAGTACGATGGCAAAAAGCCATGCACCGACGACGCGCAATCCCGTGCTGTGCATATCCGGCACGGGATGTGCCTTAGTAATTATATTGCTCATTCGATTTATTTTTTAGATGGTTGTTGTTCCGCTTTAATAAAGCAACAACTGGAATGAGCAGTTTGTTCTTTCAACTTTTCCACATTGGTCTTGTCGGCATCATACGTGATGGTTACCGTCTTTGTCTTCAGGTCTGTGTGGAAGTCCTTCAGTCCCTTCTCAAAACGGATGTTATTGTTTATCTTCCTTACACAGTTCTCACACTTCATCTGTGCTACCTTGAACACGGCTGTACGGATGTCTTTCGCCATTGCGGCAGATGCACAGAAGAGTACAACTGCCAAAGTCATTAAAAATCTTCTTGTTTTCATTGTTTCGCTATTGATTTAATAAATAATATTATATTCTCGGCAAGTTAAAACGGACACCTACATAGGCTTTTGCCCCATGCATCGGTCCCCACACCATCGTAGCGTCAAAGTTGCTTCCCCAGGGATTGGAAGCATCAATGATGGGGTTTTTCTGCTTGAAGTTTGTCAGGTTCTCGCCACCGACGTATATAGACCAGCGACGGAAATAGCGCGTCACCTGGGCACTCAACTGCTCGAAGCCGCCATAACGCCTTTCCCACGACCAGTTGCCGTCTGTCAGTTCGTATGGAGCCGGCATGCGCCCGCCACCGTTCAACTGCAAAGTCACATCAAACTGCCACAATCCCAAAGGTGTCTGATAAGAAGCCGTCAGCAAACCTTTATACTTGCTGGTAAGGGGTTTCTCCATCAGCTCTCCGTTGTAATTCGTCTTGGCATCCGTCCAACGGTAAGCCGCGGTAAAGGTGAAACCCTGGAAGAACGGATAGCTTGCCTCCACCTGCACTACCTGCGAATAGGAACGGCCGTGAAGGTTGTAGAACAGAACGGCATGCGGGTCCGTATCCATATCCACCACCACCTGCTTGCTGAAATCCGTGTAATAGTATTCCGCATTCAGGTTCAAGGTTTTGCCGAACAAGGGAATATAGGCGGAAGTGCTTGCGCCATAGTTCCAGGCCTCATCCTGGTCAAGACGTTTGGCGATGTCTATCCGGCGGCTGCTTGCCAGCAGGTAGTTATTCTCGGCCAGCACATGGTTCGTGCGGTATCCCTTTCCTGCCGAAAGACGGAAATGTACATACTCGTTGGGATTGTACTTCACATGGAAACGCGGAGTGACGAAATAGCCGTACTCACTGCTATGGTCGCCGCGGATGCCACCCATCAGCACCAGTTTATCGTCCCAGTTGTAGGTGTACTGCACGTAGGCGCCGGGGACGGCTTCTTTGGTGAATTTCTTCGTCAAAGGCTGTGCGGCGTCATTGTCCAGGCGGTAGTGCTGGTCGTAGGAGTCATAGTTGAAGCTCAGTCCGGCAGAAAGGCTTTGACGCTTGGTCAGTTCCGTCTCGAACAGCAAGGAGGCATAAGCGTTGTGCTGGTCCACATCGTAGATTTTCCGTCCGTACAAGGCATCCTGCTTGTGCAGGGAGCCGGAAAGAATCAATGCCAGGTTGGTGTTCTTCTCCTTATTAAATATATAGGCGTTCTTGGTGAAGGCTTCGTAGCGGTCGGTACCTATACTTATCTTATAAGGGTCTGCCAGGGACGTTTTGCCATGGCTGACTTGCCCGCTGTTGCGGTCTTCTGTAAGCACTTTGATGCCTGCCTGGAAGACGTAGCGGTCGCCCATGTATGCCCAGCGGTTCCAGAGGTTGTACTGCTCCACACGGGGGATGTCGGCAAAGCCGTCGTCGTTGCTGTCGTGAGCTTTGGTCTCATTCTCGTAATGCGCCAGCAAAGAGGTGCTCCAACGTTTGGAGAGTTTCACCGTGGCATCGGCATTGGCTTCATAACGGTTGGTGCTGCTGGCAAAGAGGTTGGCGGAAAACCAATCGGCTTCGGGCAACTGGGGTTTCTTGAATTCCACATTGATTTGTCCCGTGATGGCCTCATAGCCGTTCTTCACGGATGAACTGCCCTTGCTCACCTGAATACTCTGCATCCATGGCCCGGGTACATAACCCAGTCCGTAGGGGGCGGCAGAGCCGCGGTAGTTGGGGATATTCTCCGTCATCATTTGCACATACGTACCGGACAAGCCGAGAAGCTTGATTTGCTTAGCACCGGTGGCGGCGTCAGAGTAGGTGACGTCCACCGAGGGATTGGTCACAAAACTCTCTCCCAGGTTACAGCAGGCGGCACGACTCAACTCGGCGCTACTTATCATATCTTCATTCATCACACTGTTGCGCAGCTTCATGGTGCCCAACTTACGGCTGACCACATTCACCTCGCTCAGTTCCACCCCTTCGCGCAAGACAATGTCGAGCGTCTCATTGCGGTTACTGACGTGTATCGTATCGTTCTCAAAACCGATAAAGCTGACTACAAGCATATGCTTGTCATTGGGTTTGGACAAGGAGAAAGTACCGTCCGCCGAAGTGGTGGTACCTTGGGTGGTTCCCTGCCAGAAGAGGTTGGCACCCGCAATCGGGTCGCCCAAATTATCCTTTACCGTTCCCTTTACCTGCGCCTGCAAGGCGGTGAAAGAGAACAGAAGAATGGCTATCAAACTATATTTCATTTCTGTTTTATACTTAAAGAAGTGATTAAAAAACAAACAGTTCCCTCCGGGCAATCCAGGTCATTGCCCCGTATAAAACAACACTAAATGAGAAGCGTGGAATAGAGCGCCAGATAATGACGCGAGCCGACGACATATGGCGGTGCTCCTGAAACAACTCTCGGAGTACAAGCCACCTGCGGCAAGGAGTGATCAAACAGCGGCAGTTGCTCGCAAAACAGTGTAAGGAATGGCACGAACGAAACAGACTCGTGTGCATGCTTCACGAAATCCACCTTGTAGTAGACGGCTGTACAGCCGGTATCCTTGCATGTTTGCCGTGAGGCACGATGTGTATTATGGCATTTGGAACAGCCGGAAGTGCAGCAGCTTTGCGTCGTCTCGCATCCGGCACAGCAATACTGAACTACAGAAATCCCCACTCCGCTTATAATGATAAGGGAGGAAAAGAGTACAGCCAGTATGTAACGGAGTTCCTTCATAAGCGCTGCAAAGATAGAAAGTTTTAACCGTTTGCCGGAATTAATTTTTCCTTTTTTATGTGTGCAGTTCGTTAATAAGTTCTATATTTGTCGATAAAGTTTTTTGATTGATATGTTGATTTATAAACGAAATTCAATATGAAAAAGCAAACTGTCAGCCTACTTGTCCTTCTGCTTGCGGCAAGCGGCTTTTTCTTTTCCTGCGGTAACACCGTGAACAAAAACGCATACGCGTTGGAGTTCGACAGTATACAAGTAAACGAAACCGTACATCTCTTCGGAGACACAGCCAAGCCGGCCTGCAACCTCATCCTCAACTTTGCCTACGCCAGCCAGTCATCCGACGTGAGGCTGAAAGACAGTCTGAACGCCTTCTTCCTCTCCGCCTGCTTCGGCGACAAGTACATGGCGATGACACCCGAAGAAGCTGTCAAGAAATATACGGAGAAATATGTCAGCGACTACCGCAATGACCTGGAGCCGATGTACAAGAAAGACGAGGAGGACAAACAGGACGAGCAGAGCATAGGAGCCTGGTATTCCTATTATAAAGGAATCGAAAGCCATGTGCAGTTGTGCAATACCTTAATACTGACCTACCGTATAGATTACAACGAATATACCGGCGGCGCACACGGCATCTATATGTCCACCTTCCTCAACCTCGACCTAAAGACCCTAAGCCCCATCCACCTAGGCGACCTCTTTGAAGGCGACTATAAGGAAGCGCTGACCGACTTGCTTTGGAAACAGCTGATGGCAGACAACAACGTCAGCACCCGCCAAGAGCTGGAGGACATGGGTTACGCCACCACCGGTGACCTGGAGCCTATCGAGAATTTCTACCTGGACCCAACGGGAATCACCTTCTATTATAATGTATATGAAATTGCCCCATACGTAATGGGAGCAACCAAAATCACGTTGTCTTATGAGGACATAGCCCCTCTGATGAACGGTAAATTCATTGTATTGAGCAGCGCTATAAAAACAGACGGCGAATAGGAACTGTAATCAATTGTCTATCAACATAAAATTTACAATGGATTTAATACTCAAATATTTCCCGGACCTGACGGAAGAACAGAAACGGCAGTTTGCCGCACTCTACGACCTCTATCTGGACTGGAACTCTAAGATTAATGTCATTTCACGCAAAGATATAGAGAACTTGTACGAACACCATGTGCTGCATTCTCTGGGCATAGCCAAGGTAATCCACTTCAGGCCGGGGACACAGATTATGGACCTCGGCACGGGAGGAGGCTTTCCGGGAATCCCGCTTGCCATCCTTTTCCCCGAAGTACACTTCCATCTGGTGGACAGCATCGGAAAGAAAGTACGCGTAGCCTCCGAAATAGCCAACAGCATCGGGCTGAAAAACGTCACCTTCCGCCATGCCCGCGCAGAAGAGGAAAAAGGGAAGTTCGACTTTGTGGTGAGCCGTGCCGTGATGCCACTGACAGACCTACTGAAGATTATCCGCAAGAACATCTCCTCCAAACAACAGAATGCATTGCCCAACGGACTGATTTGCCTCAAGGGGGGCGAATTGGGAAATGAAACCATGCCCGTCAAGAACAAGACCACGTTGTGGGACTTGAAGGAGTTCTTTGAAGAGGAGTTCTTCGAGACAAAGAAAGTAGTATATGTAGGGGGATAAATCTAAATACATAATATGAAAATAAAGAGATTCGAATTTAATATGTTCCCGGAGAACTGTTATGTGCTTTGGGACGAAACCAATGAAGCGGTCGTCATTGACCCGGGCTGTTTTTATGAGGAAGAAAAGCAGGCCTTGAAAAACTTCATCATCAAGAATGGGCTGAATGTGAAACATCTGCTGAATACCCATCTGCATCTGGACCATATCTTCGGCAATCCTTTCATGCTGAAAGAGTTCGGTCTGAAGGCCGAAGCCAACCAGGCCGATGAGTTCTGGATTGACGAAGCGCCGAAACAAAGCCGCATGTTCGGCTTCCA
>ERZ1504711.610-NODE-610-length-8676-cov-3.665004_pt1 | contig 8676 bp, 8 predicted proteins | sample MGYA00571816_ERZ1504711 | MGnify/ENA primary metagenome ERZ1504711 (study PRJEB39906, sample SAMEA3182046) | gut metagenome | biome: human; feature: gut; material: Stool; isolation source: human stools | place: Canada | collected 2011-11-15 ...
TCGCTCGTCGGCAGCGTCTGATGTGTATAAGAGACAGATTCTTTGTTATTCCCTTGGGAAACTCTAAAAAAAATGGTTACTTTGCCAAATAAATACTGTATAATGAGTCAGTTTGACTATATAAAAGAAATTGCACGTTTAGCTTTAGCAAATGACCAAAATCATTTGCGTGAAGCCTTATACGATTTTGTGGACTACTCCCAAAAAAATAATAGAGCCAAATTTGCAGCCCAACTCCAATCTATTATCAAGGATTCTACAAGAAAGGAAGAAATTGGGAAATTGAAGGAAATCTACACCAATCAAGATATAGATTCAAATTCTGACAATATTATTTTGCAAATTGTTATGTCATCTTTCAAAATGAAAGATTTAATCTGCACTCCGGACGTCAAAGAAGAGTTTGAATATTTTATTAAAGAACGTAAAGCAGCAGAATCTTTACATGACATGAGCATTCCTGTCTCCAATAAAATTATCCTGCATGGTCCTTCTGGTTGTGGAAAAACATTAGCTGCTTATGTCTTGGCTGGAGAATTGCAGCAACCACTCATTATTGTAAATCTAGGTGCAGTAGTTTCTTCCAAATTAGGTGAAACCAGTAAAAATCTAACTAGAATATTTAAAAAAGCCTGCCACGAAAAAGCTATTATTCTATTGGACGAGTTTGATAGCCTGGGTAAGATCAGAGATTATGACCAGGATCATGGTGAAATGAAAAGAGTCGTAAATACCATCTTACAACTTTTCGACTTTATGAGTCAAAATTCTATTATCATAGCAGCCACGAATCAACTACAAATGATTGATGATGCTTTAATAAGACGTTTTGACTTATCTCTAAAATTGGATTTTCCCCAGATTGATCAGGTAAGAAGTTTAATAGACCGCACTATCAATGGCCGATTTACTTTTGATAATTCCGAATTAAAAGATTCTATTATTGAAGACTGCCATAATATTTCGTACTATGTAATAAAACGAACTTTATTGAATGCAATAAAACGTACAATTTTGGATGGACATACAGATAATATCATCCAAACGCAAATATGGAAGAAATTAATATCAAATGAAATAAAAGAAGGTTGAGGAATCCTCAACCTTCAGCATTTAAAGTAAGTTCTGTTTCCAGATTTGCTATGCTTTCAACCGAATTATCCAAGGATATTTCATCATAAAGACTCTCTTCCGCTAACTCTTCCGAAGGTACTTCTTCAATAGTAAATACAAAAGAAAAAGGGTGAGCAACATTCAATTGAGAAGACAGTGTTGCAGTATCACGACCAGTACATCTAAAAATAATAGCCATCTGTCCATCTATATGTCGCAGGTTTTCTGCTACCAGACTCATCCTCATTTTCTGTACATTAGAAAACAGCTTGGTATTTGCCGGAAAAAAATCATCTGACCAAGATGACATTTTAGATTTGATAGCCATTCTATCATTGTCATCTTTCGCACGCATTCTAGAATATTCTTCAGCATTTGCTTTCACATCATTATGATTCATACTGTTTCCCATATTAAAACTTATATGAATTGGAAGATACGACATCGAGTTACCAAATATAGGATCGAATCGATAACATAACGTAGCATTAATAATCAATGCTTTTTGTTTATTAGGATGATCATACAAATAAACCGGTATGTTTAGATTGATAACCTTGTAACTATCAAATTGTATCATTCCTTCAACTATGAAAGTCACCCTTTTATCATCAGAATACAAACATTTCTTGATATCAGGCTTCCCATAGCCGGACAAATAATGACCTAACAAATCAGAACTATACTTTAAGGAAAGTTTTGTCTTTTCTTTCTTATCAACAGATGGATAATCTGGATTATCTTTAGTTTTAAGTGTATCAATCAAAGGAAGCAAATATCTATTATCCAACTCGTTTGCACTATTAATAATCAAAGCTTTTACTGTCTGCATTCTTAACCCTGGATATATTCGCACTATCTTGGCTGCTATATTGGCAGCCAAAGGAGCGGCGTAGCTTGTTCCAGAACCAAAGACATATGCAAGACATCCATTATTCAAACCAAGCACTTGCATTTTTGAATTACTATTCAATAAATCCCCTCCGGGCATTACGATATCCGGTTTAAAAAGATGGCTATTCTTTTGATTCTTTTTAAATCCTGTATTATTAATCTGTTGATTATAATCAACATAGTATTTTCTTGAATAATAAGCTGGATATTCCTTTCCTAAGGATAAATCGGTATAATCATTGCCATCTCTCAAATTATCCGCTAAAGCTCCGACTGTTATATTATTCATGCTCTCGGCCGGCTCACTTATATTTGTACATTCACAGACATGAACCGGAGAATCCTCTATCTTTATAAAAGGATCATAAAAATGATGTGGATACTTTAAGAAATCCTGTATAAAACCATCGGTGTTGGGTCCCCTTCTTTCTAATTCAATTTGTTCAATATCTTGCTTATCAAGATTTCCTGCTGAAATAAAAACTAAGATATCAAGTTCATAAGCCAATTTATCAAGCACATAGGCATAAGCTGAAATATCTGAATTATAATTCTTACAACCAGCTGTCATCGAAAGATTAAAAATGCGGATACCATAATCCGTATAGGCCTTTCGAATCGCGGTTTGAATACCGGATAGATTAGTCTGTCCTTCCTCCATTGCCTGAACTTTTATAGAAAAAACCTTTGCATCAGCTGTTAAATTAGAATTTGGATTATTAAAAAAATCATCACCAAACGAAGCCAAAGAGGCAACAGTTGTACCATGATCGACCTCAACATGATAAGGATTTGGAGCAGCAAGTGAAACAATATCAATGCCATCATCAGCCAAAATTGGCCGTAAGGATGAAACAGCCTCTATACCGGTATCTATAATTCCAATAGTCGGTGCATTTGGAACTAAACTAAGACACAGTCCATCACATAACTGAGGATTGCCAGATTCATCAGGACGAATCAACAAATGTCTGAGGCCTTGCACCTGCTGAATAATGTCATAGTTATCCAATAACTCATCCAAAGTTTTTTCATCAATGCTATCTATCTGAAATAAACGGGATGTTAATTCCTTTATCTCTATTTGCCTCGAAGAAAGGAATTCAAACATTCTATTTTTAATATCAGCATAAGTTTTTTGTATAAGAAGATTGTCGTCTATTAATTGAACAACCATATCCTTTGAATAATAGCTGGATGACATTCCATTTCTGATTTCTTTACTATCCAAATATTCAAATTGATGAATAGTCGTGATAGTTTTACACTCATCAGGTACAATATTTTCTTGTTCAGCATAATATGCCTCTATCTGTCTTTTAAAATTTTGCTCAAAACGTTCTTCTTCTGTTATAGCAAAAAGTACTGTTTGATTGAAATTCGAAAAATTCACAGCTGCAAGTCCATACTTTCGTTCTATTTCACGGGCCAATTGATCTCCCACCATCTTTAAGAAATCAATGGAGATAAGATCATAATGAGAAAGTCCAGCTATTCTACTACTTCTACGCTCATGACGAAGGCTCCTGCTTCTTTCAAATTCAACATAAGATTCATACAATTTATCTTTTTGATATCGATAGTTCTTCTCAATCTCATTTTTGTTTTCTTCTGAATCATCACGTCCACGAGTACGGTCAAAATAAAGTGAAGTTCCTTGTTCATTGCGCAAAAATAAATGACTTTTATTTATCATATAAACCTCCTTATAATTTAGGACTTTTTTAAATTAGCTGAAATTTTTCCTCTCAAATAGTATCAGATTACACTCCATTTCTATACGTAAATAGAAAAAAGATGCATCAAACAAACTTAACTGAAATTAAATGCCAAGATATAATAAAAATATTGAACTAACAAATTAGAAGAGAGAAAATCTTTCTTAGCCATAACTATCAAAAAGATAAAGCCTGCATAACATTTATTCGGTATACAGGCTCTCCCCTAAATTCATACAAGTAAAAAGTGTCAAAAAAGATTCCGCCAATTATGCTGTGACTGCTTCCTCTTATTATCTTTCAACGGGAAAGGAATGCTATTCCCATCCAAATATTTTCCAAACAGTTTTTCAATAACCTCTTTATTCTCCATCTGCGATGAAAAGACATCATACAGGTCCGTATTTCGGATGGTATACAAAGTAATAGCAGCACGGAGGGACTTTTCCTCGTCCTTATCCGCATCATTCAACTTGAACAATACGTCACCGGCATTGTCAAGATCATCCGGCGTCACAGCCTGGGACACTACATCCGTTTCAGGAGATATAGCATCCAATTCTTCCTGCTCTTCTTTCAACATTCTCATTTCCTCCAAAGGTAAACTACATTCCACTTCCTCTTCCGGTGTATCTTCCTCCCCCCCTATATAATCCGACTCCATATCCAAAGGCTGGCTCATATAGGGAGATACTGTCTCTCCGACATTCTCATCCAGAAAAACAAAGCGGGTATGTCCAATTACGTCAGTTTCATCAATCGGTACTGAAGAATCAAACGGTTTCTCATTCACAAAATTCTTTTCCGACTTTTTCCCATAAAGTAATATGCAGATCTCATACACTTTACTTTTCCAGCCCCATACTTTATATAATATATAAACAAGACAGACCAGATGTACCGACATGTAAATCAACTTATCCATTCATTAAATTCCTTTATAGTGTCTTTGGTCTTCTGTACATATAGCCGGTCGTGTAGGCTACTATACCGATGCAAATGTTCTTCCAACAGGTTATTCAGGAACATGGGAATAGACGTACCGGGTGCAATAACCGGCAGCATACGGGACAGGTATTCATAATATGGAGAATTCACATAAGTCTGCCTTCTCACTCCGCCTGTTTTTCTACATAAAAAAGTTCTTTTATAAACATCAATGTCTGGTGCTTCATCAGACGGCTTAACGGGGTCTTCAGAGAGGTCATTGGACACTTCCACTTCACTAAGATGTTCTTCCGCTTTTATAAGTGTATCTAATGTATCCTGTAAACAGGACTTCTCATTTCTCAACTTGTTTTCACGGCTTTTCAAATTGAACACCTTATATAACAAATAACTGGTAAAAACCAAAATCGGGTAAATAAAAATCTGTTCCATAATTAAAGTGTATTTTGGGTATTACGACGAACCAGTTCACCAAGTTCCTCATCATACAACTTCAGATGATGGTCCAGCACATTGTCCAAAAAAACTGGAACCGTCATACGTTCACTCAGTAACGGCAGGATACGAGCAAGTTTGCGATAGGTCTCATAACTGATATAAGTCTGCTTGCGATGCACTGATTCCTTACGACTAAGGAAAATCATTTCATACTTTTCAACCTTTTCCGCAATAGCGGAAACCGTACGGTCTGTCTTTCGCGGGGCAACCAACGATTTTTCCGGCACGTCCTGTCTCTGCGGGATCTGTGTATCCTCTTCAATCCGGGATTTTTTTGGAGTACCATCAGCAGACGTTTCTTTTGCCATTATTTCCTTCAATCGTTCTGCATTAACACTGAAAGCTTCTCTTTTTATCATAATCCAAGTGCTCACAAGTGAATAATACTTTCAATTTCCGTAACCAGCATATCCAGGTTACTTCCTTTCAGTAAGGTCTCGGAAGGAGGGAAAAACGTACTTCTGAAAAGGAACCGACTGCCTGTGGTAGCCTCCTTATTGTAACGCTCCATGTCTGGCATTACCGTATCAAGTACTGACAGTCCGATCTTACCAAAAATTTCATTGTATAACTTATAAATGTCCTTGGAAACACGTCCGTCAATCCTGTTCCAAAACAAGCGGATTTCTTTCAGTGGCACCTGAGGATGTCGGCGGATGAAATCCTGGATGGTGGAAACGAATGACAGACTGCTCTGCATCACCATCCGGTCCTGTATAACTGGAGTGAACACATAATCCATATTCATAATGGCCTCGAGTACTCCCGGAGAGTTTACCGTTCCGGGTAAATCAAAGAAAATAAGGTCACAAGTTTCCGACAGACTGCCTGCCGCTTCCAGAACCTTGTCTGCTCCGGCAGTAACAATAGGATAGGCTTTTTTACCGACCCGCTCATACTGTTCACAAAGCTTCCGCTGGAGTTGTTCACTTTTCTCTACATTTGACACATCACGGTCACGTAAGGTCTGAATACTGAACTGCGGATAGTCACAATCCATGACCGCGACAGTTTTACCTCTCACATAATGAAAATAACTGGCAAGAAGCACCGTCATGGTGGATTTGCCCACTCCGCCTTTCTGATTGCTCAAGGCAATAAAAATACATTGTTTGCTCATACGCTTCAAATGGTTGGTTAATAATCAGTTTCACATTCTCATTATTTGTTTCTTTATTACCCCGGTATTCTATCGTTCCGGTATCTTATTGTTTGGAAATTCTCTGAAAAACATTGCATGTTTTCCACACTGCAACCGCATCATATTCCTATAAAAGAGAGACAGAAAAATGCATCCTTATCAGAACATGTCGAACCAGTTCTGGCTTATAAGAACAATATCTGATTATAACCGTACGGTAAAACGTTATACTCATATTGCCCTGCCATCATTTTATAACAGACTTTTATTGTATAATTATATTTCCCTGTCGTCATTTCCTTATTTTATAATGTTAACATACTATTATTTATTTGTGCCGAAATAACAGCCTGACACACGAATAAAATCTCATAGTTTTATCATCAGATTACACTGTCCTTTCACTATCATGTTCCAAAAGTAGAACGGATTTTTGATACAATAACTAAAATCCGCTTCACCTGACATGACATGTCATCAGATGTCATCACTTGTCACATAAACTTCTATTTCACAAGCACTTAATCAGTCATAACTTTGCAAAGTCGGAATAAGACTATGGAGGAAACCATGCTTCATCGGACTACAGCACGCCGTGAACGTCGCGCAGCAATCCGACGAAGGAGGATTCTATGTTCAAACGAACATAGCAAGTTGTGTTTTCGTCCGACAGGAAGTGTCCTGTCCGACGAAAACCACTTGCCCGACCTGACAGTCGGGGAATTTCCTCCAAAGTCGGAAATTCCGGAAGAGAAAAAAGGACGGACCATAATTATGCAAAGAGTATGAAGGAAGAATCGAGAGCAAAAACGGGCAGAAAGCCCAAAAGCGATCCGGCGGACTACAAATACAGCTTCCGCCTGAATGCCGGAGAGAACATGCGGTTTGAAAAATTGGTTACCGAATCAGAGGCAAAAGACAAAACACGTTTCATCAAAAAAGCCATCTTCGGTGGCACAATCAAGGTGGTTAAAATCGACAAGGCGACAATGGATTACTACATCCGCCTTACGGAATTTCACAAACAATTCCAGGCTGTCGGTAACAACTACAATCAGGTCGTACGTGCCATCAGGAGCAATTTCGGGGAGAAACGTGCGATGTCGCTACTTTACAAACTGGAGAAAATGACACTTGAGCTGATGCTACTGAACAAAAAAGTGATAGCACTAACCGAAGAATACCAAAAGAAATGGTTGCAAAAATAAGTCATGGAGCCAGCCTGTACGGGGCACTGCATTACAACCACGAGAAAATAGAGAAAGGGACAGCTGAAATACTCTCCGGCAACCGGATGATTTCAGACCGCCCGGGACGACCGGGCGAGGACATGCGCCTTGCCTTGCTCTCCTTTGAGAATTACCTGCTGACAAACAGGAACACGGAGAAGCCCGTCCTGCACATTGCACTCAGCCCGGCACCGGAGGACAAGCTGACCGATGAACAGCTGGCGGAACTGGCGCAGAATTATATGCAGAAGATGGGATATGGCGACCAGCCCTACATTGCTTACAAGCATGGTGATACACACAATACCCATATCCATATCGTAAGTGTATGCGTGGATGAAGAGGGACGGAAAATCAATGATTCTTTCGAGCACCGCCGTTCCATGACCGCCTGTCGGGAATTGGAAACAGACTTCGGATTACGCAATAGTGCGGATATGGAAGAACGAAACCCGAAAGCGGAATTAAAGAAGGTAAATACGTCCGGGGGAGACATACGGCATCAGATAAGCAACACCCTAAAAGCTGTATTAGGAAGTTACCGCTTCCAGACATTCGGGGAATACAGCGCGGTATTGTCTACCTTCAATATTGAAGCCAAGCAGGTACGGGGAGAATTCAAAGGCGAACCTTATACCGGTATTATCTACTCGGCAACCGATGATAGCGGGAAAGTGGTCAGCCCGCCTTTCAAGAGTTCACGCTTCGGCAAGCGTTTCGGGAACGAACGCCTGGAAAAGAGGATGCTTTCACACACCAGGGATTTCAAGGATGGTAAATGGGCACCGGCTATTCATGCACAGGTGGTTTATGCCATGCGGCACGCACATTCGCGTGCAGAACTGGCCGGACTATTAAAGAAAGCCCGCATTGATGCAGTATTCCGGGAGAATGAGCAGGGACGTATCTACGGTGTCACGTTCATCGACCATAACAGGCGGGAAGTATTCAACGGTTCGCGCATGGGCAAGGAGTTTTCCGCTAACATTTACAATGAACTTTTCAAATGGTGGGACGGCATACCTGCCACAGAACGTTCCGCACATACCGGCACCGAACTATGGCAGCACCATTCGCACAAGGCGGAACCGGGAAGCGCATTGGAACAGGCGGCAGGCATATTCTCCATGGAAAC
>ERZ1504711.613-NODE-613-length-8666-cov-3.371966_pt1 | contig 8666 bp, 9 predicted proteins | sample MGYA00571816_ERZ1504711 | MGnify/ENA primary metagenome ERZ1504711 (study PRJEB39906, sample SAMEA3182046) | gut metagenome | biome: human; feature: gut; material: Stool; isolation source: human stools | place: Canada | collected 2011-11-15 ...
TTAGTCTCGTGGGCTCGGAGATGTGTATAAGAGACAGGCCGTGCGCCGCACCGGACGGTGAGCCTCACGAGCATGTCGTCGGCAACCGGAAACGTCATCACCGGCGTGGGCAACCCGGTGGCCATTCGCCAGGCGTTGCAGCCTGCGCCGAGCACCAAGGATCGACTGGCTTGGCGCAACTATCTGCGCAACGTGATGACGGCGATCGGCACGAAAAACGAGATCTACAGCGATGAGGCGCTCGACAAGATCATTGACGTGGAATTTGAGTACGAGGTGCCTCAGGCGATCGGCGCGAGCAGCTGCGTCAGCTTTCTGTTCCGACGTTGGTGATTCACGGTACGGCCGATCCGCTTTTGCCTCTTCGCGCTGGTAAAGAAACGGCCGAATGCATTGAGGGGGCCCGCTTTATGCCGATGGAAGGGATGGGGCACGACCTTGCCGCATCCCGTCAGCTGGAAATGGCAGACGCCGTGGCCGCGCATTGCTACGGCACGACGCTGCGGTAAGACGAATCAGCGGTTTTCGCGCTTGGCCTTTTCTTCGCGGGCCTTTTCCTTGCGGCGCTTGGCCAGTTTGGCAGCGGCGCGGGACTTCTTGAGCTGGCTCAGATGGTCGATGAAGACGATGCCGTCGAGGTGATCGAGTTCGTGCTGTACGCATACGCTCATGAGCTCGTCGCACTGCATTTCGAAGAATTCGCCCTTGAGGTCCTGCGCCTTGACGGTGACAAACGAAGGACGCTTCACTTTCTCATAGAGGCCGGGCAGAGACAGGCAGCCTTCTTCGCATTCCTTGATCTCTTCGGAGCGGGAGGTGATTTCAGGGTTGACCAAAACGTGCAGATCGTTTTTTTCTTCCGAGATGTCAATCACGACCATGCGAATGAGTTTGCCCACCTGCGTGGCGGCAAGCCCCACGCCGGGAGCTTCGTACATGGTTTCAGCCATGTCGGCCGCCAGCTGTCTGAGCGCATCGTCGAAAACAACGACGGGTTCGGCCTTGGCAGCCAGACGAGGATCGGGATACTGAACGATGGGCAGAAGTGCCACTGTGAAGACCTCCGGAAAAACTGTCTCGAAAAACGCGGCCGATAAAATTGGCCGGATAAGCGCGCTATTGTATGCGCCAAATGTGGAAAAGCGCTGAATTTACGCAAAATTTTCGGGAAAAACAAGGTGTTTGACAAGGAGAAAAACGTTGTAGACCTTCGCTGGCTGATGCTGATGATAGCTGCCGGCGACATGGGACCTGAGCGACTGCGCCGACTGATGGAGGTCTACACAGACGTCAATCGCATCTTTGATGCCGGTCGCAGAGCCTGTGCGGACATCATTGGTGAGGTAGCCTCGCGCCGTCTTTTTGATGAGGCGCGCGAAGAGCAGGCTCGGAACATCCAAAGGTGGTTGCAGACCACGCCACAGGCCGATTTTGTTTGCTGGGCCGATCCGGACTTCCCAAGGGAGGTTCTTGCTTACGAAGGCGCTCCTTCTTTCTTTTTACTGAGAGGAAGAAGGGAGATTCTTGCCGGCAGACGCATTGCCTTGGCAGGGGCGATGCACCCGAACGATGAGGGGATGCGAAACGCAGCCTCTTTTGCTGAGGCTCTGATTAGGGCCGGACGGACGGTGGTGACGTTTTTGGAAAACGAAACCGATGCGCAGGTTGCCCGTTCGGCGCTGGCGATGGATGACGATTCGCCATCGGGGCTTCTCGTGCTGAGTGCTACGGGGCCCGATCGACTTTATCCGCCCGTCATGCGTGACCTGTATCACCGGGCGGCCGATGGCGGCCTGATCCTGACGCCGCTGATGCCGAGTGTGGGCGTTTCGGAGGAAACGCTGGAGCAGCGGAGAGTTCTCTGTTCGTATCTGTGCCCGGAACTTTTGGTTGTGCAAGCCGAACTTCCGGGGCCGACCCATACTCTGGCACGTATATTTGGTGAAAACAACCGCGACGTTTATGCGATTCCGGGTAGCATCCATTCGCCGCTTTATAAAGGCAGTCATAAGTTGCTTCGGGAAGGTGCGAGACTGACTGAGTCGGTGGCTGACATTGAGGCTTGCGCGAAAGCGTGAAAAGGCGTTTGCGGGAACGATTGACAAAAATCCTGTCAATTCAAATGTCTGCGTTTCTGAAGGCGGTTTGAGGATAAGTTTTCGTTTCGTCCGGAACAAAAAACGATTCGAGAACGGTTGCAAAGCAATGGATTTTGCGGCTATCCTGAAAAAAGAGACGCGTGTTTCGATTTTTTTTGCGACGCGTTTCGTGGAATATTTAAAGGTGATATGAAGACACTGATTATCGCGGAGAAGCCGTCAGTTGCCGTTGACATCGCGAAAGTTATCGGCGGATTGAAGAAAACCGGAGACTATTACGAGGGCGAAGACTACATCGTAGGAAACGCCCTCGGTCATCTTTTGGAGCTTGCTTGTCCCGACGCTTACGAAGTCAAGCGCGGCAAGTGGACGTTTGCGCACCTTCCGGTTCTGCCGCCTTATTTTGATTTGAAGCCGATTGCCAAGGCCGGAGAAAAGCTCAAGAACCTCAAGAAGCTGATTCACCGCAAGGACGTTGGTCTCATTATCAACGCATGCGACGCGGGACGCGAAGGCGAATTGATTTTCCGCTACATCATGCAGGCGACGAAAAACGACAAGCCCATCAAGCGCCTGTGGCTACAGTCCATGACGCCGGCAGCCATCCGCGAGGCCTTTGCGCATTTGCGAACCGACGAAGAAATGCAGACGCTTGCTGACGCTGCCCGCAGCCGCTCCGAGGCCGATTGGCTGGTCGGCATCAATGGCACGCGCGCAATGACTGCATTCAACAGTTCCGACGGGGGGTTCTTTCTGACGACTGTTGGCCGTGTGCAGACGCCGACGCTTGCCATTGTCGTGCGCCGCGAAAACGAAATCCGAGCCTTCCGCCCACGCGACTATTGGGAAGTCAAGGCCCAGTTTGCCGTGTCGGGTGGCAACTATGAAGGTCGCTGGTTTGATCCAAAGTTCAAGAAGCACCCGAGCGACAATGCTTTGCGCGCCGAACGACTTTTCGACGAGCAGGTCGCCAAAGACATTCTTGAACGTGTCAAAGGCAAGGTTGCCGCTGTTACCGAGACGTCCAAGCGCACGACGCAGCTCTCTCCGCAGCTTTTTGATCTGACGAGCCTACAGCGCGAAGCCAACAACAAGTTCGGCTATTCAGCCAAGACGACGCTGGCAATCGCACAGGCGCTCTATGAAAAGCACAAGCTACTGACCTATCCGCGTACCGATTCGCGAGCGCTGCCCGAGGACTACCTTGGAACGGTGCAGGAAACGCTGCGACTGCTTTCCGGCACGCAGGCGTATCAATCCTGTGCGGAAGAAATTCTGAAGAAAGGCTGGATTAAGCCCAATCGCCGAATCTTTGACAACGCCAAGATCAGCGATCACTTTGCCATCATCCCGACGCTGCAGCCTGTGAAGACGGGGCTCTCCGAAGCCGAACTCAAGATCTACGACTTAGTGGTGCGTCGCTTCATGGCCGTGTTCTATCCTGCCGCCCAGTTTGACGTGACGACGCGCATCTCCAAGGTGGGCGAAGATCACTTCAAGACCGAAGGCAAGGTGCTCGTTGAACCCGGCTGGATGACTGTCTACGGTCGCGAGGCTGCTCAGGATGCGGCGCTCGTGTCGTTGAACGGGGCTGATACGGCAGACGTCGTTGATGCCAAGCTCGAAAAGCAGCAGACACGTCCGCCTGTTCGTTATAACGAAGCCACTCTTCTGTCGGCGATGGAAGGTGCGGGCAAACTCGTCGAAGACGAAGAACTGCGTGAAGCCATGGCCGAAAAGGGGCTCGGTACGCCGGCTACGCGAGCGGCTATTATTGAAAACCTGATCGACCAAAAGTACATTCAGCGCGACGGGCGTGATTTGCGTGCCACTGCTAAGGCGCAGCAGCTGTTGTCGCTCATTGATGGCCTCAACATCAAGGCGCTGTCGGATCCGGCTCTTACCGGCGAATGGGAGTACAAGCTCGCGCAGATTGCCAAGGGCAATCTGCCGCGCGAAGCGTTCATGCACGAAATCCGTGACATGACCAACACAATCGTGGCATCGGCCAAGAACTACGAAGGCAATACAGTTCCCTTGGAGAATCCGCAGCACTTCAAGACACCCTGCCCGAAGTGCGGAGGCGAAGTGGTGGAAAACTATCGCCGCTACGCCTGCACGACTCCGGGGTGCGACTTCAGCCTCACAAAACATCCGGCGGGCCGCATGTTCGAACCCGAGGAAGTCGAGGAGCTGATGGCCACGCGTCATGTCGGGCCGCTGTCGGGCTTCATCAGCAAAATGGGACGTCCTTTCGAGGCCGAGCTCAAACTCACGGCCGACTGTAAGCTCGAATTTGACTTTGGTGACAAACCTGAGGAAGCCGAGCAACCGCTCGATCCGGCCGCGCTTGAAGAAATCGGAACGTGTCCGAAGTGCGGAGGTCGCGTTTTGATCGGCCCCAACGCTTATATTTGCGAACATGCGATGGGTGACAAGAAATGCGATTTCCGCATCAGCCGTACGATCCTGCAACAGGAAATCGAACCGGAACAGGCTCGTCTGATTCTTACGCAGGGCAAGAGCGGCCTGATGACGGACTTTGTATCGGCTCGAACCAAGCGCAAGTTCAAGGCTTTTTTGATTTGGGATCCCAAGGGTAAGAAGTTGGGCTTTGAATTCCCGCCGCGTGAAGAGGGCGCCAAAAGCGAAACACGCAAAACAGCGACGCGCAAGAAGGCTTCCTAAGGTATAGCGCAGTCCCAGCGGCAAAGAGGTGTTTTCCGGAAGACGGACAGCACCTTTTTTTATCAAATGTTTGCTAATTGTTCGCCACCGAACGAAAGTTGTGATAGCATTCCGTTCGATATCGAACAAATAAGGGAATTCACAATGAGATTACCTAACCAGACCATGGTGCCTTTTCTTGCTGGCTTGCTGCTGGCAGGAACAAGTGCGTTTGTTGCCGAGGAGATGCGTAAGCGCGGTATTGAGGATCTCATTCCTTCGCACGGCAATCTGCTGGTGCATCTTTTTGGGGGCGAAGCCTTGACGGTGACTGAGTTGGCACAGCGTACCGGACGCACCAAGTCGACGATTTCAGTGCTTGCAGGAAAATTGGAAAAAGCCGGCTATTTGCGCCGTGAACTAGATCCCGCTGATGCGCGTTTGTTGCGGTTGCGGCTAACTGAAAAAGGCGAGGCACTCGAAGACGCCTTTGCCGAAATCACAGCTGAAATGCACCGCAAGATCAGCGAAGGACTTGGCGAGCAGGAACTTGCTGTATTGGAAGCGCTTCTTGCCAAGAGCGCTCAGATCTTCAATCCGCAACCCGACAGCGTTTACCGCGGTCCGGTTGCCAATGCTTAAGTGTGAAAAAGGAGAAAGTGATGACGGAAAACTTTAAATTGGTTTCTGTAGCCCAGGCGCCTCGTACTGAACTGCATGATCAGTTGGGATTGACCGGTTGCGAAGTGTCGATTAACAGCCTGCCGGCGGGCGCGGCCGTCCCGTTTGTACATGCTCACAAGCAAAACGAAGAGCTCTACGGCGTGTTGTCCGGCAGCGGTGAAATCTGGATTGACGGCGAAGTGCACGCCATCAAAGTCGGTGACTGGTTCCGTGTGAGTCCCGCTGGCAAGCGTGCGATTCGTGCAGCTGAAAACGAAGGCATTACGTTTATCTGCATGCAAACCAAGGCGGGCAGTCTTGAGAACTACACGATGACCGACGGTGTGATGTGTGAAGAAAAGGCGCCTTGGCTGAAGTAATCGAGATAGCTTTCGCCACTAAAAAAGCGGGATCTCCGGTTGCGCGGACATCCCGCTTTTCTTAGCTTGCCGAGCGAGCATCTGTGTCGGCAATGCGCTGAACTAATACTTGGTCGATCTTGTTGGCGTCAACGTCAATCACTTCGAAACGATAGCCGCCCCAGTCGAAGCGGTCTGTACGCTTCGGGATTTTTCGCAACATGTACATCATGAAGCCTGCGACGGTTTCATAGTTTTGCGAATCGGGCAATTCATCCAGATCAAGCGTGTAGACCAGGTCTACCGTGGGCGTGGCGCCGTCGACAAGCCAGCTGTGATCATCACGTTCGATGATCTGGCTTTCTTCGGGGGTGAGCACCAGATCGCCCATCACTGTACTCATTACGTCCTTCAAGGTCACGATGCCCACGACCAGCGCGTACTCATTGAGTACCACGGCAAAGTCTCCGCGCGAACGCTGGAACATTTCTAAAATTTCCGACAGCGTGAGCGTGTCAGGGACAAACTGCACCTGCTGAACAAGTCCCTGCTCGGTGATGGAAATCGGTTTTCCTTCAAGCAGGCGCCGCAACACGTTTTTGCTGTCGATAAAGCCGATGACGTGATCAATGTCGCCGTCACAGACCAGAAAGTAGTTGTGCGGATTTTGGCTGATCTGTTTGCGAATTTCCGCTTCGCTTTCATCAAGGGTGAAGTAGACGATGGATTCGCGCGCCGTCATGGCGGTAGTAACGGGCCGGTTTTCCATATTGAACACGTTTTCGATCACCGCCTGTTCATTAGCGTCAATGATGCCCTGATCGCTGCCGGCGCTTACCGTCGCGAGAATGTCGTCAGAGGTGAGCTTATCCTTTGGTGCCAACGGAATATTGAGAAAACGCAACACTGCGTTTGCCAGATTGTCAAAAATCCAGACAAAGGGGCTGATGATGGTGCCGAAGATGTGCATGGGCATGGACACCAAAATGGCGTTGCGCTCGGGGTTGTTCATGGCCAGGCGCTTGGGCAGGAGGTCCGACAACAGCACCACGGCGCAGGTGATCAGCAGAAAAGAGCAGACAAAACCCAGCTGGGCCGCAGTTTCCGGAGACAGGATGTAGCGAAATGCTGCCGAAAAATAGGGGGAAAAAGCCGATTCGCCGACGATACCGCCCATGATGGCGGCCATGTTGTTACCGATCTGGATGACCGAGAAGTAGCGTCCCGGGTTTTCTTTTGTCTTTAGCGTTCGTGCGGCTCCTCGAACGCCCTCTTCAGCCATGGCTCGGAGTCGGAGCTTGCGTGCGGCCGCAAGACTGATTTCCGAAAAGGAAAAGAACCCACCGATGCAGACGAGAAGAAAAAGGCAAAAAATTTGAACGCCGAGCGACATAAAAATCCAAAATAATCAACACACTCGGCGCATTTTATCAGAGCTCGCGGAGCGCTATTCGCACTGTGGCCTAACCTGGAGAAAGTGCTCAGACGGCTTGATTTGAACCAAGAATTGGGGAATCAGTACGCGGTCCATTTGGAGAACGAAAGCGGCGGAGGATAAACTTTTTAAAGTTGGGTGCATGTCGCACCTGGCGTTCAACAGACCGTTTTAATGAAAAAGCGAGCGCACCGCACAACGGACGCCGCAAAGGGAATAACAAAATGAACATCAAGACAGTTTGTGCAATGGGAGCTTTGCTTGCACTTTGCTCGGTCGCCAATGCCGGTCCCGTGTTAGACGCCGTTAAAGCGCGCGGGCAGGTGATCTGTGGTGTCAACACCGCCGCTCCCGGTTTTGCAAGTGCCGACAGCAAAGGCCAGTGGACCGGTCTTGATGTTGATACCTGCCGTGCCGTGGCCGCAGCTGTGCTCGGCGACGCGCAGAAGGTGAAGTTCGTTCCGCTTTCCTCGCCGCAGCGCTTTACGGCTTTGCAGTCGGGTGAAATCGATATTTTGTCTCGCAATACCACCTGGACGCTGACCCGCGACGCCTCTCAGGGTGCCGTTTTTGCGGCCATCAACTACTACGACGGCCAGGGCTTTATGGTTCCCAAGAAGCTCGGAGTCAAGAGTGCCAAGCAGCTTAACGGCGCGACGGTTTGCCTGCAGTCGGGCACGAGTTCCGTTCAGGCTATGGCCGACTACTTTGCCGCCAACAACATGAAGTACAAGCCGGTTATGTTCGATACGACCGAAGCCACGCAGAGCGCCTTCATTTCCGGTCGCTGCCAGGTCTACACGACCGACATGAGCGACCTCGCTGGTGCCCGTACGCGCGCCCGCAATCCGGCTGACTTCGAAATCCTTCCGGAAACCATTTCCAAGGAACCGCTGGGTCCGTCCGTGCGCCGCGGAGACGATGAATGGTTCCAAATCGTCCGCTGGTCTTTCTTCGCCATGGTTGAGGCTGAAGAAAATGGCATCACCAAGGCCAACGTTGATCAGATTCGCGCAACGAGCAAGGTGCCTCAGGTGATGCGCCTTGTCGGTACGGGTGACGATACGGGCAAGCTCCTCGGTTTGGATAAGGACTGGTCGTATCGCATCATCAAGCAAGTCGGCAATTACGGCGAAAGCTGGACGGCCAATTTCGGTCCGAACACCAAACTGAACCTGCCCCGCGGTCTCAACAACTTGTGGACCGAGGGCGGCGTCATGTACGTGCCCCCGATCCGCTAAGCGAACGCTTTTAAGCGCTTGGACGCAAGCGCATCCGAAGCGAGCGCCTTTTAGCTCGTTTTGGAGTCTTTGAGCCGCGGTTGTACGACCTGAAAAACAGGTCGGCCGCGGCTTTTGCATTTAAAATGCGGATCTTATCCATCTGATTACCCTCTGTCTCTTATACACATCTCCGAGCCCACGAGACTAAGGCGAATCTCGT
>ERZ1504711.644-NODE-644-length-8424-cov-3.322619_pt1 | contig 8424 bp, 7 predicted proteins | sample MGYA00571816_ERZ1504711 | MGnify/ENA primary metagenome ERZ1504711 (study PRJEB39906, sample SAMEA3182046) | gut metagenome | biome: human; feature: gut; material: Stool; isolation source: human stools | place: Canada | collected 2011-11-15 ...
GAGATTCGCCTTAGTCTCGTGGGCTCGGAGATGTGTATAAGAGACAGGCCTTGTAGCCGGCAATCAGTTCGGTAATCTGCTGTTCGTCAGCAATCGGTTCTTTCTGCAACTGTTCATTCAGTGCGTTCCATGATTTCTTCAGTTCATCCAGTTCCATATATTTATTCCTCCTTATTCATTTTTTTCAATTTGTCCTTGATGCGGCTGAGCTTGGTGGCAACATTAGTCAGGGTCAGCCCGGTGATTTCGGCAATCTCTTCGTAGCTTTTCTCTTCCAGATAGAGCAGGATGATGGATTTTTCCAATTGTCCCAGCCGGTTTATCATCCGGTAGAGTTGCCGTAGCATGGCTTGTGTCTCGTCGGTTTCTTCAGTCCGGTCGGCTTCCTGGGTGAGGGTGACGATTTCGGGGATGTTCTTTTCTTTGCGGATAAAGCTGATACACGTGTTCAGTGCGATGCGGTAAATCCATGTGGAAATCTTACACTCCCGCCGGAACTTGGGAAATGCTTTCCATAAGTTGAGCACCACTTCCTGATACAGGTCGTTGAGGGTAGCATTGGGCGTGGTGTACAGATAGCACACCTTATATATCACGCGCTCATACTCCCGTACCACGGATACAAACTCTTGTTCTGCATTTTCCATCTTTTAGCTTCTTTCGAATTGCTTTTGCACTGTTAGTCGCATTGTGTGGCGATAAATCACAGTTCAAAAAGGATTATTTTAATGTGTTAATGTGCCTATATGCTAATGTGCCAATGACCTGCGGCATGGTAGCACAATATACATATAGCGCAGCCAATTGGCACATTAGCATATAGGCACATTAGCACATTATTCATATTGTAGTGGCTAAAAACTTCCGCATATCCCCTATTGGCATTCCCCGGCGGCGGGCGTAGTCGTCCAGCTGGTCTTCTCCAATCTTGCCCACTGAAAAGTATCGGGATGCGGGATGTGCCAGCATCATGCCGCAGACGGAGGAGTGAGGGTGCATGGCTCCATGTTCAGTCAGCGTGATGCCTATCTGCTTCATGCCGAGCAGTTCGTCCAGCAGGAAATTCACGGATTGGTCGGGTAGGGAGGGGTATCCCACAGCGGGGCGGATGCCTTGGTATTTCTCGACCAGCAGATCCGGAATGGACAAGGATTCGTCGGGGGCATACCCCCAAGCCTCCTTGCGGACATATTCGTGCATCTTTTCTGTGGCGGCTTCGGCAAGGCGGTCGTTCAGAGTCTGTACAAGGAGATGTTTGTAAGGGTCGCTTTTATAAGTCTCTTCGGCCTCTTCACTGATGGTGGAGGCGAAAAGTCCTACGATGTCGGGCGTGCCTGAAGAGAGGGGACGTACAAAATCGCTCAGACAGAGAAATGGACCGCCATCGGGTTGGGGTGTCTGCTGGCGGAGCAGTGGGAAGGTTGTTCCTTCTATCAAGAGGTTATCTCCGTCTGCATTTGCCTGGCAAAGCCTGAAGATGCAATGGATGGAGATTGTTTCGTCCAGTCGGCCGAGCATTCTATTGGCTTCCTTGAAGAGCTGCATGGCTTCGGAAGCTTTGGTACGTTCCTCCTCGGGAAAGGTTGTCAGCCAAAGTGCACGGCAGGAATCGCAGCCATGGATGTTGGCAATAGCCGCAAAGCGAGGCTGGAAGCCCCAGGCATGGAAGAAATAAATCCAGTTGATGTAAGGGGTTACTTCATGAATCCGATACGAAAGCAATTCATGCCCTGGTGCCAGTATTGTCCTTTTCATCCCATTTAATCCTTAATCCCTAATCCTTAATTCCTAGCCTTCACTCCCCAAATCTCAGTTCCTCGCCACGATAAGCATCGTCCACCATGCCGTCGCTATAAACGGGATGTCCGTTGGCAAAAGTCCTTTCCACTTTCCAGTTGAAGGTATGTCCTTCCAATGGGCTCCAGCCGCATTTGCTCAAAACTTTGTCGGCTGTCACTTCCCACGGGGTATCGGGGCGTACCAGCACAAGGTCTGCCCGGTAACCTTCACGGATATAGCCGCGCTCGTTGATGCGGTAAATTTGTGCGGGAGCATGGCACATTTTTTCAACGATGGTCTCGAGTGTGAATACTCCCTCATCCACCAGTTGCAGCATGCTGACAAGTGAGAACTGTATCATCGGCATGCCGGACATGGCCTTCAAGGCACCTCCTTCTTTTTCGGAGAGCAGATGGGGCGCATGGTCGGTGGCTATAACGTCTATCAGGCCGGAGTTGACGGCTGCACGCAGGGCATCGCGGTCGGCTTGCTTCTTAATGGCAGGATTGCACTTGATACGTGTGCCCAACGTGCGATAGTCACTGAGCGTGAAGAGGAGATGGGCAACGCATGCTTCGGCGGTGATATGCTTCTCGGAAAGTGAATAGTCATTGAACAGTTGCAGTTCCTTGGCTGTGGACACATGCAGAATATGCAGCCGTGCACCGGCAATCCTTGCCAGCCGTACTGCCAGTTCAGAGGATGCATAGCATGCTGCCGAAGAGCGGATGTAGGGATGCTTGCCTATGGGAATATCATTCTCTCCGGCAAACATTTCCTTATACTTGGCAATATTGTTCTTGATGGTTTCCTGGTCTTCGCAGTGGGCGGCAATCAGCATGTCTGTACCGTTGAAGATGTTCAGCAGGCTGTTCATCTTGTCTACCAGCATGTTTCCGGTACTGGAGCCCATGAATAGCTTGATACCGCAGACGCGGTGCTTGTCCAGCTTGCCGAATTCGCTGTAATTGTCGTTTGTTGCGCCGAAGTAGCAAGAATGGTTTACGATACACTTCTCGTTCAGCAAATCAAGTTTGGCGTTCAAGGCATCCAGCGTAGTGGTCACCGGATTTGTATTGGGCATATCCATGATGGAGGTCACACCACCTGCGGCAGCCGCACGGCTTTCGGTGAGGATGTCCGCTTTGTGGGTCAGCCCGGGATCGCGAAAATGTACATGGTCGTCGATGATGCCAGGCAACAGATAGCATCCGGTGGCATCTATGGTCTCGTCACAAGGGGCGGAGAGCGGTTTCCAGTTGGTCAGTACCTCTGCAATGCGCCCGTCTTCTATCACTACGGAACCTTTCACGGATTGTCCTTCGTTGACAATCGTAGCGTTATGTATCAATGTTCTTTTCATATCTTCCTAATATTTATAGTAAACCCCTATCACTCTATCACTTCATCTCCTTATCTACGGTAGGATATTTATGGAACCAACTGTTCCATTTCAACCGAATCACTCCGAATACGGCTTCACCAAAAATACTGCTGTTCATTTTGGAGGTGCCCAGTTCGCGATTGATGAAGATGACAGGCACTTCCTTTACCTTGAAGCCGCATTTGTAGGCGGTGAATTTCATTTCTATCTGGAAGGCGTATCCTTTGAAGCGGATACCGTCCAGATTGATGGTCTCCAATACCCGGCGGCGGTAACATACAAATCCGGCTGTAGTATCGTGGATGGGCAGCCCGGTGATGAAGCGTACATACTTGGAGGCAAAATAAGACATCAGTACACGTCCCATGGGCCAGTTCACTACGTTCACACCACTCACATAACGTGAACCGATGGCTACATCGGCACCCTCTTCGGAACAGGCGCGGTAGAGTCGCGGCAAGTCTTGGGGATTGTGGCTGAAGTCGGCATCCATTTCGAATACATACTCATAACCTCGTTGCAATGCCCACTTAAAGCCGGCTATGTAGGCTGTACCCAGTCCTAACTTTCCTTTGCGCTCCACCATGAAGAGGCGTTCGGGAAACTCCTGCTGCAAGGTCTTTACAATGGCAGCCGTTCCGTCGGGCGAACCGTCTTCAATGACAAGGATGTGAAAACCATGTTTCAGAGCAAAAACGGCACGGATGATATTTTCTATATTCTCCCGTTCATTGTAGGTGGGGATGATGACAATGCTGTCTGATGTTTGCATACTTATAGGTAATGGGGGTTATAACTGGGAACAAATGTAATACATTTCTTTTTTATCTGGCAGCATTTTCACACAAATCTTGATTTTGCAAAGTTCTGGCACCACGACTCTTTCATTTATGTAGCTCCTTCTAACTCCTGACTATAAGGAATGCAGGTTAAATCAAAGAACCGTATGCTTGACTTTGAACTTTAGCCTCAATCTTTAGCTATTCCCGTTTCAATCATTAACAGAAAACATTCAAACTATTAAAGAAAAACTTTCGAAGTATAAAGGATAAAGTGGGTAGATATAGGGAGAAAAAGTGCTCTTCAGTCTTGGTCTGTCTATCCCAAGCCTTGGGATAGACAGACCAAACCCTGGGATACATGTCCGCAGGCTGGGGATAAACTTTGTGTAACATAACTCCTGAATAGGGATTGTGCAGGCTGTGTTATTCATAATTGGAGGAAAAGAAGTTTCATTGCCTTCCCCGATAAATAGGGCGATACAGAAAAAAGGTGAAGGATGTGCAGGCTGACAGCAGAAAGATTATTTCAGAGAACATAGTTGCCGACAGGTCAAAGCTAAAGATTATTTGTGTATTTTTGCACCGAATTTATTTCGGTAGGATACCTTATGAGGGGCAATACCGGGGGAAAAAGCGCAAAGCAATGAATATAACTGAACTGCAACAATCTTATGCTTCCCATCCCAATGTAGAGGGGGTGTGCAGGCTTCTGAAAGATAACTCTGTCCGTCACCTATATTGCGGAGGTTTATATGCCTCTGCCGCTTCTTTGTTTTCGTCTGTATTGGTTCAGCGGGCTACTTGTCCGCTCGTTTTCATTCTGGGTGATATGGAGGAAGCCGGTTATTTCTATCATGATTTGACGCAGATATTGGGGACGGAGCAGGTATTGTTTTTTCCTTCTTCATTCCGCCGCGCCATCAAGTACGGGCAGAAGGATGCGGCAAACGAAATTCTCCGTACAGAAGTGCTGAGTCGCCTGCAAAAAGGAGAAGAGGGGCTTTGCGTGGTGACCTATCCGGATGCGCTGGCCGAAAAGGTGGTCTCTCGTAAGGAACTGGGGGAGAATACACTGAAACTGCATGCAGGCGAGAGGGTGGATATGGACTTCGTGACGGACGTATTGCGCAGCTACGGTTTCGAATATGTGGATTACGTTTACGAGCCGGGGCAGTATGCCGTTCGTGGCAGTATTATCGACGTCTTTTCCTTCTCTTCCGAATATCCCTTCCGTATAGACTTTTTCGGCGATGAGGTGGAAAGCATCCGTACCTTCGAGGTGGAAACACAGCTCTCGAAGGAGAAGAAAGAAAGCATCGTGATAGTTCCCGACTTGAGCCATAGCCTGGAAAAAAGGGGAAGCGGCGGCATGGTGTCGTTCCTCGATTTCCTTCCGTCGGACAGCTTGCTTGCCATGCGCGATTTCCTCTGGCTACGCGAACGCATCCAGACCGTGCACGACGAATCGCTCACCCTACAGGCCATCGCCGCCCGTGAGTCGGAGGAGAATGGAGCCATCACGCTGGAAGGCAAGCTGATTGATGGTGGCGAGTTCACCCTGCGCGCCCTCGATTTTCGCCGGATGGAGTTTGGCAACAAGCCCACCGGAACACCGGATGCCACCGTCTCGTTCCATACTACGGTACAGCCTATCTTCCATAAAAACTTCGACATGGTGGCGGAGAGTTTCCGCGAATACCTCTCCCGTCACTACACCATCTACATATGCAGCGACAGCCTGAAACAGACCGACCGCATCCGTGCCATCTTTGAGGACCGTGGAGACAACATATCCTTTACCGCCGTGGAACGGACACTGCACGAAGGCTTTGCCGACGACACTTTGCGTATCTGCGTCTTTACCGACCATCAGCTGTTCGACCGCTTTCACAAGTATAACTTGAAGAGCGACAAGGCACGCAGCGGCAAGGTGGCCTTGAGCCTGAAGGAGCTGAACCAATTCACCCCCGGTGACTATGTGGTGCATACCGACCATGGTGTGGGGCGTTTTGCCGGACTGGTACGTATCCCCAACGGTGACACCACGCAGGAGGTGATGAAGATTGTCTATCAGAACGAAGATGTGGTGTTTGTCTCCATCCACTCTCTGCACAAGGTTTCCAAGTACAAGGGAAAGGAGGGTGAAGCGCCCCGCCTCAACAAGCTTGGCACCGGAGCCTGGGAGAAGCTGAAAGACCGCACCAAGACGAAGATAAAGGATATTGCCCGCGACTTGATAAAACTCTACTCGCAACGCCGCGAGGAGAAGGGGTTCCAATACAGTTCCGACAGCTTCCTGCAACGGGAGTTGGAAGCCTCCTTCATCTATGAGGATACCCCCGACCAAAGCAAGGCTACTTCCGACGTGAAGGCCGACATGGAGAGTGCCCGTCCGATGGACCGCCTGGTGTGCGGTGACGTGGGCTTCGGCAAGACGGAGGTGGCTGTTCGTGCCGCTTTCAAGGCTGTGGCGGACAATAAGCAGGTGGCTGTACTGGTGCCCACTACCGTACTTGCCTATCAGCATTTCCAGACCTTCAAGGAGCGCTTGAAAGGCTTGCCTTGCCGGGTGGAGTATCTGAGTCGTGCCCGCACCGCTGTTCAGGCAAAGGCTGTAGTGAAAGGGCTTGCCGAAGGGGAAGTGAATATTCTTATCGGTACCCACCGTATCCTGGGAAAAGACGTTAAGTTCAAAGACCTTGGTTTGTTGATTATTGATGAGGAGCAGAAGTTCGGCGTCTCCGTCAAGGAAAAACTCCGCCAATTGAAGGTGAATGTGGATACGCTGACCATGACGGCTACACCCATTCCCCGTACCTTGCAGTTTTCGCTGATGGGTGCGCGCGACTTGAGCGTCATCCAGACACCGCCGCCTAACCGCTATCCCATCCAGACGGAAGTGCACACCTTCAACGAGGAAATCATTGCCGACGCCGTCAATTTTGAGATGAGCCGTAACGGGCAGGTATTCTTCGTGAATAACCGTATTTCCAATCTGTTTGAGTTGAAGGCCATGATAGAGCGGCACATTCCCGACTGCCGTGTCTGTATCGGACACGGACAGATGGAGCCTGCCGAACTGGAGAAGATAATCTTTGATTTCGTCAATTACGATTACGATGTGCTGCTTGCCACTACCATCATCGAAAGTGGCATCGACATACCCAATGCCAATACCATTATTATCAACCAGGCGCAGAACTTCGGCCTCAGTGACTTGCACCAGATGCGCGGACGTGTGGGGCGGAGCAATAAAAAAGCTTTCTGTTACCTGCTGGCACCGCCTTTGTCCTCCCTTACTCCCGAAGCAAAACGACGCCTGCAAGCCATCGAGAACTTCTCCGACCTGGGCAGTGGCATCCACATTGCCATGCAGGACCTTGACATCCGTGGCGCAGGCAATATGCTCGGTGCCGAACAGAGTGGTTTCATTGCCGACCTAGGCTACGAGACGTATCAAAAGATTCTTTCCGAAGCTGTGCACGAACTGAAGACCGACGAGTTTGCCGACCTTTATGCCGAAGAACTGAAAGCAGACGGAGGCGTCATCAGTGGCGAGCAGTTTGTGGACGAATGCCAGGTGGAAAGCGACCTCGAACTTCTGTTGCCTGCCGATTACGTGACTGGCAGCAGCGAGCGTATGTTGCTCTATCGCGAGTTGGACGGATTGACACTCGACAAGGATGTGGATGCTTTCCGTTCCCGCCTCGAAGACCGCTTCGGCCCGATTCCTCCCGAAACGGAAGAACTGCTGCGCATCGTTCCCTTGCGACGCCTGGCTGCCCGCCTCGGCGTGGAGAAAGTCTTTCTGAAAGGTGGGCGCATGTCCCTGTTCTTCGTCTCCAATCCGGACAGCCCGTACTATCAGAGCCAGGCTTTCGGTAAGGTCATTGCCTACATGATGAAGTACACCCGGCGTTGTGACCTGCGCGAACAGAACAACAAACGGAGTATGTTGGTGAAGGATGTCAAGACGGTAGAAGAAGCTGTCTGTGTGTTGCAGGAGGTAGTGGCAATGCAGGTGGAAGAGTAAACTGTTGCCACTCCTGCCACTAACGTCCGAACTGCAAGGCGAATCCCAAATTGAAGAAAGTGATGTTGTTTTTGAACCAGCTATGGTCTACTCCGTCATCATACCCGTCTGTGTTATAAAGTCGTGCATCGGGGTTGGCAAACCAGTCTGCTGTCAGGAAATCACAGCGAATCATACCCGAGAGTTTACGGCTGATGCGGAACTCATAGCCTGCTGCGAAAGTTATTCCACAATATCCTTTATGGAAAAGGTGTCCGTTCCGTTCACCGCGTTTATATGTCCGTTCCTGATAGTTCATATACCCGATGCCGAACGAGAGGAACAGTCCTTGATTCCCGTTGCTCCACAAGGGCCGGTATGTGATGTTGGGGCGTATGCAGTGCAGATGTGCCTTATCCGGCAGGCGTGCCATGCGTAGATAGTCATATTGAAGTCCTGCGGCAAAT
>ERZ1504711.649-NODE-649-length-8394-cov-3.219331_pt1 | contig 8394 bp, 6 predicted proteins | sample MGYA00571816_ERZ1504711 | MGnify/ENA primary metagenome ERZ1504711 (study PRJEB39906, sample SAMEA3182046) | gut metagenome | biome: human; feature: gut; material: Stool; isolation source: human stools | place: Canada | collected 2011-11-15 ...
CCATAACACCGGGAGCAACACTAAAAATATCATTTGTGGGCTATCAGACACAAGAAGTGAAGGCAGCCAAAACGATGAGAATAACTCTGAAAGAAGATACCGAGATGCTGGATGAAGTAGTAGTAGTAGGCTACGGTGTACAAAAGAAGGCTAACTTGACAGGAGCAGTTTCTACAGTGGACTTAAACAAGACAATGGCAGGTCGTCCACAACAAGATGTAGCCAAAGCATTGCAAGGGGCTGTTCCGGGACTAAGCATTCTCACCACAAGTGGTGCCATCGACGAGACAGCCTCCATGCGTATACGTGGTTTGGGGACATTGAGTAATGGAGAAGTCAGCAATCCACTCATTGTAGTGGACGGCGTTCCGATGGATGACATTTCTTTCCTCGATACGCAAGACATCGAAAATATTTCCGTACTGAAGGACGCTTCCGCTTCCTCCATTTATGGAACGCGCGCCGCTTTCGGTGTGATTCTAATCAATACCAAGAGCGCAAAGCCTAGCGAAAAGGTTACCATCAATTACAGCAACAATTTTGCATGGGATCAAGCTACTTACCTGCCGGACTATCCCGATGTACCCACACAATTAAAGATGGGTATCGAAGCCAGTATGAACGGTGGTGCCGGTATGCCTGAATTGTTCGGTATGTATTTCGACAAATTGTTACCTTACGCCGAAAAGTGGCAGCAACAGAACGGCGGCAAGACCGGCTACCGTCCTATGAACCTCTACCAAAGCGATAGTAACGTGGGTGACTATATCGTATTGGACGGCACTCCTTTTTATTATGCTGACTGGGATGTACAGGACATCTACTTCAACAAAGCTGCTCCTTCCATGAGCCACAATGTTTCTATACAAGGAACATCTGGTAAGACCAATTACTACCTATCTTTCGGCTACAACGAAAAGCAAGGACAGATGAAGATTCACCCGGACGAACTAAAAAAGTACAATGCCTCAGTCAATGTCACCACTAATGTTTACGACTGGCTACAGGTGGGTGCACGCATCAACTATAGTCGTAAGAACTATAAACGCCCGGACACATGGGCCAACACCTACCAATATTTGTGGCGTTGGGGTTCTTATTTCATTCCTTCGGGCACAATCGACGGCTATGACACACGCGTCATGGCCATGCAGAAGCAAGCTGCCGATCGTGAAGTGACAACAGACCTGACCCGTATGAACACCTTCTTGAAAGCTGAAATCGTTAAAGGACTGACCCTTAATGCAGACTTTACATATGCCATTCAGAATATGAACAGCGGTTCGCAGGACAACTCCGTTTACGGCATCAATTGGAGCGGGAAACCGGTACCCTCTTACATCGTCACTAAAGGCAATAGCGGTATCTGGAGAGACTTTTCCAAACAGAACACATGGACGGCCAACGCATACGTAAACTATACCAAAACATTTGCCAAAAAACACAACCTGAATGTAATGGCAGGTGTCAACGCAGAAGAAGAGGAATACAAATATCTGTATGGTACCCGCAATGTGATGTACGATCAAGAGGGATACCCCGAACTGAATATGGCTGGCAAGGATGGACAAGATTTGAGTTGGAATCATACATCCCGCGCTTCTGCCGGTTATTTCGGCCGTATCAATTATGACTACAAAGGCATTTATTTATTGGAACTGAACGGACGTTACGACGGTTCTTCCCGTTTCCCCCATACCGACCAGTGGGCCTTCTTCCCTTCTGCATCCATCGGCTACCGCTTCTCCGAAGAAGCCTACTTCGCCCCACTGAAACATATTGTCAGCAATGGTAAGTTGCGTGCTTCTTTTGGCGAAATCGGCAACGAGGCTGTGGGCGACTACATGTTCGAACAATTAATAAGCCAACGGTTGAACAATAAAAGTACCGGCTATATCTATTGGATTGAAAACAATAATGCCAACGCTAATCTCCTGACCATGTATAACATGCCGGATTTGGTATCAAGTACTTTGACCTGGGAGCGTATCCGCACCCTCAATATAGGTCTTGACCTGGGTCTCTTGAATGACGAACTGACTATAGGTTTCGACTGGTTCCAACGTGAGAATCGTGACATGCTGGCACCGGCACAAGTATTGCCGAACACTCTGGGTGCTTCTGCTCCTTATGAAAATGCCGGTACCTTACGTACACGTGGATGGGAGTTGAACTTGAACTGGCGCCATACCTTCGGCGACTTCGACGTATATGCCAACTTCAACATCGGTGACTCCAAGACTAAAGTAACAAAGTGGGACAATGATTCCAAACTGCTCAGCACCTATTACACCGGTAAAACCTACGGTGACATTTTCGGTTTTGAAACCGACCGTTACTTCGAGGAAAAAGACTTCACCAGCCAAAATGCAGACGGCTCATGGAATTATGCAAACGGCATTGCAAGCCAGGCAGGACTGGAATCCGGTAATTTCCATTACGGCCCGGGAGACGTCAAGTTCAAGGATTTGGACGGCAATGGCAAGATTGACGGTGGAAAAGGCACAGCAGACGACCACGGCGATTTGAAAGTCATCGGAAACTCTATGCCACGCTACGAATACAGCTTCCATTTAGGCGGAGCGTGGAAAGGTATCGACCTTGACCTCTACTTCCAAGGTGTAGGCAAACGTGAGGACTGGACGACTTCTTCCCTAAACCTTCCCGCCATGGTACATGCCGACGTAGCCATCTATTCCCACCAAACAAGCTATAACAAAGTGCTTTGGAATTCAGACTATACCGCCATTACCGGTTATGAGGTAAATCAAGGCAACCGTTATCCACGTCTTTATCGTGGTACAAATAATAGTGGAGGTACCGTATCCGGTATAGCTAACGGCTGCAACAACTACTATCCCCAATCCCGCTATTTGACAGACATGTCCTATCTTCGTCTGAAGAACGTAACTGTGGGATATACCCTTCCGAAAGAGTGGACACGCAAAGCCTACATTGAGAAAGCACGTATCTACTTCAGTGGCAGCAACCTCTTTCTGCTCCACAAAGGGAATGACCTTCCAGTCGACCCCGAAATCAGTACAGGCAATGGACTTACAGCTGGTGGATGGGGACGTATAGCTCCTATTACACGCACATTCTCATTTGGAGTCCAGGTAACATTATAACAACCTCAAAAACTTAAGAACAATGAAGAAATTATTTATATATGGGGTCACAGCGCTGGCGATGTTAACCGGTTGCAACGATTTGCTGGACAAATCCCCCTTGGATACCTTCACGAATACTCCGGCATACTGGAGCAACACCGATAATTTGGATAATCAGTGCAATACTTTTTATAACAACTTTACCGGCTTTGGCAACGGAGCCAGTGGAGGATGGTTCTACTTCAAAACAATAAGCGATGACCAGGTAGATGCAGAAAGCCATAACTGGACTTACACTAACGTGGTCGCATCTTCCACAAACTGGTCAGCCCCTTTCACAGAAATCCGACGCGCCAACTATATCATTGCCGGTGTACAGTCTTCCTCTCTTGATGAAGCAACAAAGGCCCACTATGAAGGTCTTGCACGCATGAACCGTGCGTGGGAATACTATCAGTTGGTCCGTATGTACGGCGATGTTCAATGGATAGACAAAGTTATCGACCCAGCCGACAACGAAGCCCTCTACGGACCACGCACCGACCGGGATGAAGTGATGGACCATGTGCTGGCAGACATCAATTATGCGTGCGAACACATTACCGCAAACAGCAATCGGCAACGTTTCAGCACCGACATGGCATATGCCATGAAAGCAGACATCACCTTATATGAAGGTACATACTGCAAATATCGCACTCAAGCAGAGAATGGCAAAGCCGCTGATGAGAGCCGCGCCAACAAATACTTGCAAGAATGTGTATCAGCCTGCGAATATCTTATGGCCAAAAACTACTCTCTAAGTAACAGTTACAAAGCCAACTATAATTCTGTCAGCCTGGCAAGCAATCCGGAAATGATTTTCTACAAGCCTTATGCACAAAGTTCGTTAAGGCACTCCACCATTGACTACACAATCAATACAAGTGGTACGCACGGCATTTCAAAGGACGCATTCGACAGTTTCCTTTTCCTTGATGGAAAACCGTTGGCAACAACCTCGAAAAACAAGGACGATGCAGCCGTATTGGATGCAGACAAAAATTACTCTATAAGAGAGGTTTTGGCCGTACGCGACAAGCGCCTGTCCGAAATTCTTGACCCGGTACTTTCTTTCAGAGGCCACGCCTACAGCCGTGCCGGTGTAGCAGCCTTCACCACATCGACCGGTTATGGCATCGCCAAGTATGATAACCCCGAAGAATTGAGTGTTAGCGACCGAAACAACATCGGCTACCAATACACCGACTGCCCGCTCTATTGGATTTCAGTTATTTATCTGAACTTTGCAGAAGCCAAAGCCGAAATGGGTTCTCTCACACAAGACGATCTCAACAACTCCATAAACAAGCTTCAGGCTCGTGCCGGCCTGCCGGCTATGACAACTACTCCAGATGCCGATCCTGCCAATAATATGGGAGTAAGCAATCTGATTTGGGAGATACGCCGCTGTCGCCGTTGCGAACTGATTATGGATAACTGGTACCGATATTGGGATTTAATCCGTTGGCACCAGCTCGACAAATTGGATTCAACCAAGTACCCGAACACCATGTTGGGCGCCAACGTAAGCAATGTGCCTGACTGTGAAGAAGCGACCAAGAACGGATATATAGATGCCTCCGATGCACAAATCCGTACTTATGAAGCCAAACATTATTTCTACCCGATTCCAACTACACAGTTGACCCTGAATAAAAACATGAAGCAGAATCCGGGTTGGTAATCAACTAAAAACAGCATATCGCGCTGTACCTCGTTTGGATTTAATTAAAGCGTTCATACATTCCATGTATCTAAATACAAATGTATGGACGCTTTTGTTATTCCCTTTAAAAGGTGTATAGAAACACGAATAGCACCTTCTAAAAGGAACCATAAATCAATATCATATACTTTCCCTTCGTTCATAACATACTAACAAGAAACATATCATGAAAAAGAAGAACATATTTTTCGTACTACTAATCTGCTTCATCAATAGTAGTTGCAACAAAGAAGAACAAACAGACGAGTTACAAGATAAGGATTTCTATTCTGATGTCACAACACGTGCTTCCTACATAAGCGGTACTATTACGGGCGAAATGAACCCCTATGTTAGTGATGGTTACTACACTTATGATTTAAGTATTCCTATACAAAAACAATCTGTAGGTATAAGAATTTCAGCAGTCGGTGGAGAAGCACGATTCAAAACAAACTACCAAGAACGATTCGAGAGTACATGGGTAACCCAAATTCCAGCAGGAAAAAACCATTTTCCAATAAATGTATTATGGACTAAAGCAGGTAGTAATTCTACCCTGATGGTACGTCCTGAAAAAAGTACAATCGAACTTACCGCAGATCTAAGAAACATCAATGTCAAAATGAAACCTATGCCAATCAATGCCCCTTCAACATTTGAATTGGGAGATACGATAACACTTTGGTGCAATTATCCCATAAACAAAGATACGGACATAAAGTGGACTTACGATAAAAATCTATTCGCTGAAATCTCTCAAAATGCATCTGCTACAACAGTAGTAAAAGTTTCAGTATAAAAGACCAACCCTCCGGTTCAAGTGTACAATGGCGTACTACTGGAGGAACAAGCCCACAAAACTACATAGGAGATATTTATACTTGTAAAAACATTAGTTCTACCATTACAATGCCCAGATTATACGCAACTATAGTCTTACCCTCTGGATTCACAATAGAAAAAGAAAGCTATCTCAGACTTTTCAATCCAAATGCTTCTTTTGAAAAAGGGAATTTAGTTCCAGACCAAATCGATGCTGTCAATGCAAATATCACTGTAAGTTTAATGGGATATCCAAATTGGGCCACTAATTTTACTTGGTCATCGACAAACGTCTCTGAAATTTGCATACAAGGGCAATCATGGACATGTATTTCTTACAACTCTTTTGAAGTATGGGATAATGAAGTAGAGATTAAAGTTGCATATCAATCACCTTGTGGGGAGTGGTATGAAGTCAGTGAAATGTTCCCAATCGTTCATTAATGATAATACTATAACATATCGCCCTCACAAGCGAAAAAGCACCCGTCCATTTGCTCGTTACACAAAAGAAGCTTATATTTGCTTACCTAAAAAACAAACAGCTATCATGGTACAGCAAGACATACGATGGATACAGCGTTTTTCCAACTACCGCAAGGCTTTAGCCAAATTAAGCCAAGCCATGGCAATCATGTCCGAACAATTAGCGTTCAACGATGGAGTGGACGAATTATTGCAGGAAGGCATGATACAGCGTTTTGAATATACCCACGAACTGGCTTGGAAAGTGATGAAGGACTATGCCGAGTATCAGGGGTATACCGACATCCGCGGCTCCCGTGATGCCATACGCAAAGCCCTTGAAATGGGATTGATTGATGACAAGCAATGGATGGAGACTATAGAAGCCCGAAATCTGACATCGCACAATTATGACAACGATGTAGTCTCTGAAATCTATGAAAACATCACAAACTTCTATTTCCCCCTATTCTGCAGATTTGAAGAGAAAATGCAATCCTTGAATACACCATCCTTATTCGATTGAGCTATGTACGGATTGACCGACAATGAACTGGAAAAGCTATGCAATCTCTTCCGGAAACATGAAGAAATAGAGCAGGCTGTTTTGTACGGCTCACGAGCCAAAGGAAATTTCAAGCCTTTTTCCGACATAGACATCACGCTGATGGGAGACAGACTTACGTATAATACTTTAAGCAGCCTTTCCGATGAAATAGACGACCTGCTTTTGCCTTACAGCGTAGACCTTTCCATCTATGGCAAATTAAAGAATGCCGACCTTTTGGAACATATACACCGTATGGGAATACCCATATTCAGCCGCCCATCAAACTAAACTAAATTTCACACATCCACCCTCACCACCCTCACCTTTCGCACGCATCGCCCTATTCATCGGCATTCAAGAGGTGGGTGAGAGCAAATTTAAAAAGTGAGGGCAAAATTTGCCCTCACCACAAGATTTCTTCGTTCAAAGTTATAAGTCACTCATTCTTACCGTAATATCCTGAAACGGGTACATAAATCGGTTGCAGCATTGTTCCCTCATTCTTCAACTTTCCTTCGGTGCGCAGCCGACGGATATGCCGCATGGCAGTAGTACGCATCATGCCGCAAACGCTTTGAAAGTCATTCCGTGTCATAAAAGGGCGAGTGGCGAAATAGTTGGTCAGCCGACGGTCTATCTCTTTATCCGTCAGTTTAGCCGAATGCTCGTTTGCCTTCAAAGCCTTTGCCTTGATGGTACCAATTTCATTTTTCAGTTTCTGGTCGGCACGAAATTTCACACCCGCCATCTTCACCTTCGTCAACTTACGCTTGGTAGCAGCCACTACCCGTTCGGTCGTGGTGAGCGACACGCGAAAGTAGCCGATGCCGTCGAGATGCACCTGCCTTCCTTCGGCAAGTTCCCTGCCCATGACGTGCGACACAGCATCGAGCACAGCCGTCACATCGGTTTCTGTCAATGAGCAACGTGCCTGGATGTCCCGCCGCAATTCATCGGTAGACCTGCTCCCATTTAGGCGGAGACGGGGATGAAGGATTTTATCTTCCGGAGATTTGTCGTACGAGTCCGGATTCTCGTACCAATCAAACAAAATAGCCATAGTTCAAACTGCGTTAAAGGGTTACATTATACGATAAAGCACTGCACGGAACACGTGCGAAGTACGTACGCAGTCTGTTGAAGTACAAAGGTTATATCACAGCCCAGCCCGTGAGCAGAACCGTTCACTGTAGTGAGCTGCTCCGTTCACTAATATGAACAAGAAAGACCACTTTAGTGGACTGTTCATAAACTCTGGTGTAAAAGTAGACAAAACTATGGGGATAAGCAAAGAAACGAACACCTTTTATAAAAGAAACATATAGACATTCCACCCCCAAAAAGAAGCCAATCGGAAAATAATCCTTGAAAAGCTTGTATCCCCCCCTTTCCCGGCGTATCTTTACAAGAATATTACATACACGATAAAGAATGAAAATCACATTGATCAGAGAGGAACGCGAAAGCGGAAAAGAGGCCGTCAGCACACAAGAAACGGACATGTTGATGGAAAAGCTGAAAACAGAGAACAAGACCGGATACATTACGGAGCTGCGTAGCATCATCCCGCATTTGAAAGGGACCAACGCCCGATATGAGCATATCGACAGACTGCCGCGTCTCTATCCCGCCGTAGAAATGACCCGCACCAAAGCCTGTCTCTTATACACATCTCCGAGCCCACGAGACTAAGGCGA
>ERZ1504711.656-NODE-656-length-8357-cov-3.921103_pt1 | contig 8357 bp, 6 predicted proteins | sample MGYA00571816_ERZ1504711 | MGnify/ENA primary metagenome ERZ1504711 (study PRJEB39906, sample SAMEA3182046) | gut metagenome | biome: human; feature: gut; material: Stool; isolation source: human stools | place: Canada | collected 2011-11-15 ...
GATGTGTATAAGAGACAGGAATAACACAGCAGCAGTAGTTAAAGACCTGAAGGAAGGGGATTGGAGCGGCATCGACGGTATCTTGTCGGTTTGTCCTTATTATAACAAGCCTTCGCAGGAGGGGCTGTACCAGCATTTCAAAGCCATAGCGGAGGCTTCGCCCGTGCCGGTCGTGTTGTATAACGTACCGGGGCGTACGGGAGTCAACATGAGTGCGGAGACGACATTGCGCTTGGCCCGTGATTTCGAGAATATAGTGGCCGTCAAGGAGGCCAGTGGGAATATGACCCAGTTGGAGGATGTGATAAAAAACAAGCCTCGCGACTTCGATGTCCTTTCAGGGGATGACGGCATCACTTATCCGCTGATTACGATGGGGGCGGTAGGTGTGATTTCAGTGATAGGCAATGCCTTGCCCGCCGAATTCAGCCGTATGGTCCGCATGGCACTGAACGGAGATTACGAGCATGCCCGTATTATTCACCACAAGTTCTCGGATTTGTTCAAATTGTTGTTTGTGGATGGCAATCCGGCCGGCGTAAAAGCCATGCTCCATGCCATGGGAATGATTGAGAACCAACTTCGTCTGCCTTTGGTGCCTACACGGTTGACCACAATGGAGAAAATCTCGTCTATTTTGAAAGAGTTGGATATCCGCTATTAAGCAGATACCGGATTGAATCGTATGCAGCCGCTTGCCGGAGAGTTTATTCCGTCGGGCGGCTTTTTTTGTACCTCCTGTTTCCGATGGGTTGATAGGTGTTCTGAATAGTTAAATAATGTGTGTTTTTGCGGATTTTCCGGCAGACGTTCGTAAACCGTGTAGAAAGCATTGGAAATAAGAACGGAAACCAATATTTATCATTTATGAAGAAACTATCTCTTTTTACGGTGGCTTTGTTTTTCAGCATCGGAGGGGGTGGGGTATATGCCCAAGGGGCATTCGTCCATCCGGGGCTTTTGCACAGCCAGAATGACTTTGACCAAATCAAGAAACGCCTGGCAGAGCACGACACCCAGACGCTACAGGCTTTTGAGGTATTGAAGAACAGTTGGGTGGCCAACAAGGCAGTGAACGACATTTGGGGAGTGACGGAATATATCAAACGTGGAATTGCCGGTGACGAAAACTACATGAACGCCTATCGCAATGCGGCCAAGGCTTACCAGTGTGCCTTGCTTTGGAAAATTACAGGCGAGGCGCAATGGGCGGAACGGGCTGTCTATGTGTTGAACCAGTACGTAGCGATTACCAAAGGAATCGGTGGGAATACGAACCAGTCCTTGGTGCCCGGCTTTATCGGTTACCAATTTCTGAATGCGGCCGAGTTGATGCGTGATTACGAAAAGTGGGAGAAAGAGGATTTCGAACGCTTCAAGCAGTGGATGATAGACGTGTGGTTCACTACGGCACAAGACTTTCTGGAACGTCGGCACGATACCGTAGTGCGCGAAGGTAACTGGTATCACTATCACAGTAATTGGGGATTGGGAAATGCCCTTTTCTGTGTGTCGCTGGGCATCTTCGCCGATTTGCCGGACATTTATAATTACGGTATGTACTGGATAAAAGAAGGGCCGGGCAATGAATCGCTTTATGTGGGTGACAGTCATCCTGTGAAGCAAGACCAAGGTATGTGTGGTTACGGATGGGGGCTCATTCCTTGGTTTCATGAGGATACCCGTGGTCCGTTCGGATACTTAAACCAGATGCAGGAAAGCGGCCGCGACCAAGGGCATGCCATGGCGGCGTTGGGCTTGTTGTCATACGCCCTTCAGTCGGCCTATAATCAGGGAGACAATGCCTTTTGTAACTTATATAACCCTTTGATTCCGGGTGAGGCGGGGCAGACCATGGTGGTCGGTGCGGCGGAATATGTGGCTATGTACAACTGCAATCAAGTAGACCCCGCCGATATTCCTTACACTCAGAATTGGTGGATGGGTGGATTGAGCGGTACGGGGCGCGGACAATGGCGGCCGATATGGCAGTTGTTCATCAATCACTATCAGAACCGTATGGGAATGCCAATGGAGTACTGCACGCGGATGTCCAAGATTGTGGGGATAGAGGCCGGGGGAGGTTCCTACGGTACGAATAGCGGCGGTTTCGACCATACGGGATTCGGGACGCTGATGCATGCGGACGAGGCGGTGACGGAGGAGAGGAAGCCTACCGTGCTTTCTCCGGAAATCGTGCAGGACGGTACTGTACGTCCATACGCCGAGATGAAAGAAGTGAAGAAGGGTACGCCGTTAACCTTGCGGGCTGTATTACCTGACGGCGAAACCGATACGGGAAACTGGGAATGGGAAGACGGCATGAAAGGGGCGAGCCGCGACATTACGGCCGATGCTTCGGGTGTTTATCGTTTGTTTTACACCAATACGCAGGGGGTGAAGAGTGTGCAGATGTTTTGCATTTCCGTATACGGAGAGGGCATTCGCGCCACGTTGACCCCGTGGATAGAGTACGACGGGGTGCGTATGAACCAGACGAGCGAGTTCAGTGCCGTCAACGGAAGGGACGTGACCCTCGGGGCTGATTATGCCAATTGGAACTATGTGGCTTCCACCAGATGGTATGACAGTCAGGGTAAGCTGTTGGGCTCCGGTGGTTCTTATACATTCCGGCAAGGGAATTCCGACCAGACTTTCAAGGTAGTGCTGACCAATGAGTCCGGCGTGGAGATAAGCCGGGAATTCATGATTAAGAATTCGGTGGTAATTCCCACGTTAGCGGTGGACGGGGAAGAGCAGGAGACTTTGCGGGCTATCGTCACACAAGGGCATGATGTAGTAATGAAAGGTAAGATAACTTCCGTCCGTTATCGGAACGGAGTCTACACTTGGAGTTCCGGCGAGCATACGGAGTCCATTTCTTTTGAGAACGTACAATCTTCCATCTACCGCCATTTGGACTGGATAGACACTTCATCTTCCATAAAGACATACGAGGCTAATTTTGATTTTGAAGTCAAGGTGTATCAGGAAGGACGGACGCTTGACGACGGTTATTATCGTATGAAAGACCGTGCCACGGGGAAATACCTGAACAGCCGTACGATGAAGTTCGAGACATTGGAAGGAGATGGGGATTCTACTGCTTTCATTTGGCATTACACTTGGCTGGACGACATGGAACGATATAAAATACAGAATCACAATGATTCGGCTTATCTGAACAACGAAGGGGCGCTGACCGACCGTGTCTACAGCAAAGCGCGTAGTAGCTTCTATTTATATACGTTGGTAGGGGGAGAGGAATTGGAATGCTTCGTGCGGACACCGGAGCGCTACGGTTCTTATTATTGGGAAACCGACGGCGAGACGTTGGTTTGCGACCAGGCTGACAAGATGCCTTCCGACTTTCCGTTCGTATTGGAAAAGGTGACTGGCAACGGAGGTGAAACAAGTATTTCCGAGGCTGTGGCGTGCGATGCGGCATTCACGGTGGACGTGACACATTCAGGGATTACGGTTACGTCCGGAAGTGCGGTCGGTATGACGGTTTACACGATGGCCGGTAGTCCGGTAATGCGTACCCGATTAGGAACCGGTACGCATACGATACACACCGCTCCGTTGGCTCCGGGCATTTACATCGTCCGCGTGACGGACGGAAAGACGGTAAGGAGTGTGAAATTCGTCCGATAGGACGGAATGGACACATCAAGAGCAGGTGAAGCCCGTCCGGTATTGTCGGGCGGGCTTCTTCAATATCTGCATGCAAAGCTTTTTTCTTCTTTCGGAAAATAGTATATTTGCCGATAGGTTTTGTGAGGAAGTGTGACATGAAAATGTACGTACGTTATTTTATTATAGGATTTCTGTCTCTGGTTTCTTCTTGCGTCAATGAAAAGGAAGATGCCGGCATGCAGCCGGATGCGGTGGAAGTGGGAGACGTGTTGCCGGAATTTACCGTAGTGATGAATGACGGACGAACGGTGGAGAGCGGAAGTTTGCAAGGGCAACCTTCGTTCATATTGTTCTTCAATACGGCGTGCGGGGATTGTCGCCGTGAATTGCCGCTCGTACAACAGATGTACGAAAGGTACGGAGCAGACGGTCGTATGGTTTTTATGGCCATCAGTCGGGAGCAGGACGCGGTAGCTGTCGGAGAGTATTGGGCGGACAACGGACTTACGATACCTTTTTCCGCACAGACCGACCGTACGGTTTACCATTTGTTTGCTTATTCGTCCATACCTCGCATTTATGTCGTGGATGCGTCGCGGATTGTCCGGGCGGTTTTTACGGACTCTCCTTTGGCCACGTCGGAAGACTTGACGTACGAGATAGAACGTGTATTGACGGAAATAAAAGATACGGAAAAGTAAGTTTGAGATTATGAAATGTTTAGTGATAGGCGCCGGAGGTGTGGGCGGCTCTTTGGCTGCTCTGCTGGCCTTGGCCGGGAATGAAGTAACGTGTGTGGCTCGCGGGGAGCATAAGGAAAAAATGTTGGCGCATGGGTTGCGTTTCCATTCGGGAATCAAAGGAGAGCAGGTCGTCCCGTGTTATGTTTACGACGGGACGGAGGAACGTCCGGGAGAGATAGGTGTGGCTACGACCGAAACTTATCGGGGGAAGGCCGAGCTGATATTGGTCTGCGTGAAAGGGTATTCCGTCGATTCCGTGGCGGATTGCATCGTTCGTGCCTCGGGTGAGCGTACCGTGGTGCTGCCCATCCTGAATGTGTATGGTTCGGGGCCCAGAATCGCCCGTGCCTGTCCGGGCTCACGGGTCATCGACGGTTGCATTTACATCGTAGGGTATATCCAGGCTCCGGGCGAGGTGACACAGAGCGGCCAGGTGTGCAAACTTGTGTTTGGGGCACGTCCCGGGGACGGCGTTTCTCCGGAAGAACTCGAAACCGTTCGCCGCACGTTGGCGGACGCGGGAGTGAAAGCGATTCTTTCGGAAGACATAGACCGGGATACTTTTGCCAAATGGGGATTTATCAGCGCGATGGCCGGAACGGGGGCTTTCTTTGACGCACCGATGGGAGCCGTACAGAGAGAAGGAGAGGAACGGGACGTGTTCATCGGCCTGACGAAAGAGAGCACGGCGTTGGGAGAGCGCTTGGGCATCCGTTTCCGGGAAGACCCTGTGGCGGCCAACCTGCGTGTCATAGATGCCTTAGACCCACAGACGACTTCTTCTTTGCAGAAAGACTTGAAGAAAGGGCGGGAGTCTGAGATACAAGGACAATTATTCGATATGCTGGATGCCTGCCGGAAGCAGGGGATAGAGGCTCCGACATACGAACGGGTGGTAGCGAAATTCAGGAACTCCTGAACGAGGACAGCCCAGGCAGAAACTGAAACAGGAAACTCCTCCGGCTGACATCGCTTTGCGGTGGTCGGCCGGAGGAGTTTCTATTACGGGATGAACCTTGGCGGCAGAAGCCGCCGTTAGGTTTATGCTTTCTTTTTCAGGCGGTTCTTCCAGAGTGCCGTCATGTCCTCCAATGTCTTACCTTTGGTTTCGGGCACGCTCTTCCAGACGAACAGGGCTGCAAGCAGACAGATGATACCATACAGGCTGTAAGCGAACATAGGGCTGAAATCGTACAAAGCCGGAAAGGTGGACGACACCAAGTAGTTGAACACCCATTGGAACGCTACGGCGATGGCCACGGCTTTTCCTCGGATGGTGTTGGGGAAGATCTCGGCAATGAGAACCCAGCAAATCGGCCCCCATGACATCATGAAGAATGCAGCGTACACGATGACGGACAGAACCGGAACGATACCTTTGACGCCCATCTGGTCGCAAAGGGCTACGGCAAAGGCACCGACAGCCATACCGATGGAACCGATGATGAGCAACGGTTTGCGTCCGAAACGGTCGACGGTGAAAATGGCTACCAAAGTGAAGAGGATGTTGACCACACCCATGATGACGGTCTGCATCATACCGCCTCCTTCGGCGCCGGCACTTTCAAATATGCGTGGGGCATAGTAAAGCACGGCATTGATGCCGATGGCTTGTTGGAAGACGGAGAGAAGAATGCCGATGACGATGACAGCCACACCGTATGTGAATAGCTTTTCAGTCTTTTCCTTGGACGTCTGTTTGATTTCCTCCAGTACCCTTCCGGCTACATTGCGGCCATTGATTTTCTCCAAAATGGCAAATGCCCTTTCGTCTTCACCGCACATCACCAGATAGCGCGGAGTCTTGGGTACGCAGAACAGCAACAGGCCGAACAAGGCGGCCGGGAAGGCTTCGGACCCGAACATATAACGCCAACCCTCGTACACGCTCCACATGTCGGACTCGGGGCTGACAGACATCACACCGCTTACGGCGTCTTTCAGGATGACCGGATTCTGATGGTCGCCCATAATCATATAGTTGACGAAATAGACTACGAGCATGCCGAAGATAATGGCAAACTGGTTGCACGACACCAGTGTGCCGCGGATGTGGGAAGGGGCAATCTCGGCGATATACATCGGACAGACGGCAGAAGCCAGTCCGACACCGATTCCGCCCAACACACGATAGAGATTGAAGGCAATCAGCAAGTCCCAATTGGCCTTTCCGTATTCGAAGAAAAGAAACTCCGGATAGTAGGAACCCAATGCGGAGAGGAAAAACATGACGGAAGCCAGACGGAGGGAATCGCGCCGCCCCAGACGAGAGGCCAGATAACCGGATATGGCACCGCCGATGACGCAACCTATCAATGCACTGGACGAGGTGATGCCGTGCATCACCTTGTCATACTGAAAATCAGTCGCGGTGAGGAAAAAGGCTTCAAGGCCTTTCTCGGCACCGGAAATCACTGCCGTGTCGTAGCCGAACAACAGTCCGCCCAAGATGGCTACGGTGGTAATGGAGTACAAGTACAGTCTGTCTCCTTCTTGTGTCAAATTCATGATGATTCGTTTGATGTTAAATTAATAAATTTCATTATGTTCGTCCGGACTGAACGACTTGCCCATGCCGTGCAGTTTGTTGTACAACTTACGGTCGAATTTGTAGTACCGCGCGGCCCGGTGGGCTACGCCGGTCTGGAATTCTTCCAAAGGAAGCACATATTTCATTTGGGCAATCCGTTTGTGGAAATTGCGAACGTCGAATTTCCGGTCATATATCGTTTCGTAAAGTGTGCGGAGTTCGGCTGCGGTGAATCTCTTGGGGAGAAGGTCGAACAGGGCAGCGGGCTGCGTCTGCACGTATTGCCGCACGAACCATAGGGCTTCGCCGATAATCTGGTTGTGGTCGAAAGCCAAAGGGCAGAGCGCATCGATGTCCGTCCAACAGGCTTCGTAGCGGTCGGACAAATGGGTAAGTTTCTTGTCGATTTTTACCATCGTCAGGTAGGTGATGGTGACGATGCGTTCCACTTTCTGGTTTAATTGGTGGAAGCGTTCCAGCCATTTGATGTCTTTCGGATTGTTGGTCCGGTTTTTAGAGCCGAACGCCCTGAACTGTATGAGGTGAAGCTCATTCAGCCCTGTCAGTTCATAGAGAACCCGCTGTGCCGCCTCGTCCAGGTCTTCGTCATTGTAAATCAGACTGCCCGGCAATTTCATGTTATTATAGTAGCCGCTTTCTTCGTGGCCGGTCTGCTTTACGAGAAGCACTTTGAGATGTTCGCCGTCAAAACCTAATACGACACAGTCAACAGAGACGTGAGGATTGATCATTTCATCGACGCGTAGGGGATTTTTCATCGTATTGTCGTATTTTGCATACAAAGATAGTATGGCGGGAGGGGAATGGGAGGTACCTTTTTTATGTTATATAACATATAATCAAGGGGCTTCGGGACTACTTTTCATCTTTAGTATGATAAGGTACGGGGTTTTACCTGATTCCGGAAAAATGTACGGGGCATATCTACTGTGCGATTTGATGCGGGAGTTTTTTTCTTGGATACAGATAATCAGTTTTTTATCGTTCGCAACTTTGCTTTCGGAGCGTAGGGTACAGCTTTCTCCGGCAGAAATGCGGCATACGCTTTCACCGGAAAGGGAATTACAATAAGTCTTGGTTTTAAAAAAAGTTAAGCTTGATTTTTCATTCTCAGCAGATTTTTTTGTCCATTTCAATCAGTTGAAAACCAATACTATGCAGAATGCGACTTTTTTGTCTGAAATCCTTATATCCCGTATCCCCTGCGAGGTGTATGTCCGGCAGGTGTCCCCGTTTCCTTTAGGGGTGAAAACGAAAGCAGGCAGAAAGGTCTTGTAGCCCCCTCTGCCTGCCATATCCCTCTCTTACGGAGTATTTTTTGATGATGTTCCGTAGATTATTGTTTGCCTCCGGCTTTCCAGAAATTTTCTTCTTTCTCTATTTTTGCTTTCTGAGCCTTATATTCGGCATTGGCCTTTTCGTAC
>ERZ1504711.683-NODE-683-length-8107-cov-2.946597_pt1 | contig 8107 bp, 5 predicted proteins | sample MGYA00571816_ERZ1504711 | MGnify/ENA primary metagenome ERZ1504711 (study PRJEB39906, sample SAMEA3182046) | gut metagenome | biome: human; feature: gut; material: Stool; isolation source: human stools | place: Canada | collected 2011-11-15 ...
AACGCCGAGTGGACGAAGTCGACCGTGGAGACGGAGGACGATGTCGACGAGTCGGCCTGCGGGGATTTGCTCGATCGGCAGGACTGCGTCAAGGGCGAGGTCAAGTGTACGCAGGCCGGCTGCGAGCGCGTCTTTTACTGCGGCGCGAAAAACGCGACGGGGTGCTCGGATTTGGCCTCGGGCGGCTGCACGATCACCAAGGAGCCGACCTGCGATCCGGACTACGACCCGACGTGCCTTGTGAAGGTGGGTGAGGCAGTCTGCAAGGGAAAACTCCCGGAAGGCGTGGTCGAAGACGGAGACGCGAACATCGAAGACGAAGAGACTGTCAACGTCGGTCAGCCCACGCCCGACCTCGTCTCCTGCAAGACCATGACCGAGGACTTTTTGGCGTCCGGCATGTCCTGCACGCAGATTTCCCAGGTGTGCGTCGACAAGGACCCGCCCGTACGCGTCATCAACGGCATTGCGTATCGAGCCTCGTGCTGGGGATATGAGCGCACGTATCGCTGCGAGCGGACCGAACCCGCCTCGACCTGCAAGGGGCTCGAAGCCAGTCCCGGCTGCAAGGAAGTCGAGCGCACGTGCGTCAGGCAGAGCGAGGCCGGGTGCGAGGCCGAGCGCGTCGTCTACAACTGCGGCAAGGTCGAGGAGGTTGATCCGGGCGAGGCCGAATTGATTGAGTCAAGCGACGAGATCGTCGGGATCGTGGAGGTGGATACCTGCTCAGACTTGGAATCCGACTCGATCTGCCGCAAGACTTCGGAAGTCTGTACGCAACCCGGCGGCACGAAGATCGTCAACGGCGTGCCCGTCACCAAGGACTGCTGGGCCACCGCGATCACCTACACCTGCGGCTCCGGCAGCGGGGAGGCGGTCACCGACGACGGTTGCGAGGGGCTCGAACGGCGGGAGGACTGCAAGCTTACCGAATCCAAGTGTCTCGGGCGCGACGAATCCGGCAACTGCACGATGCTCACCAAGACCTTTGTGTGCGGTGGCGGCACGCAAGAGATCGTCACGGGCAAGGACTGCGACGGGGAACTGTGTATCGCGGGGATTTGCGAGCCCTCCAAACCGGAGTCAAGCGAGGACTTCCTGGAAGGCATTGCCATATGGGAGATCCTGCGTCAGGCGGGCATCTACGGAGAAGTCGAAGGCGACATGATCTTCAAGGGGACCGATTCGGGCTGCACCGTCAAGATGATGGGCTTTTCGTGCTGCAGAAACGACGTGGAGGGGACGGCGGGCAGCATGAGCAATTCGGCGCTTTCCATCGGTCTTGAGGTAGGGCTTGACGCCGGCACCGAACTCATCAAGTGGCTCGGAAGCCCTTACGTCTACGACATTCTCAATTCTTTTGAGTCCACGCAGGGCGTCTTGCAGGCCCTCTACGGAAGTGCGGGCAGCGGCGTGTATTCGCCGTCGTTTTCCTACTACGGGGTGTCGGTGGGAATTTCGTCGGCCGGAAGCCTGACGCTTGAGTTTTCGCCGACGGCATTTTTGGCTTCGATCGCTTTGGAGATGGCCGCCGAATACTTTTCCTGCACCGACGAAGACCGCATGCACGCCTTGAGAAAGTCCCGCGGGCTTTGTCATTACGTGGGCAGCTTCTGCGACAAGGACTCGGGAGCGGGTTGCCTGGAAAAGCGCGAGACCTGGGTGTGCTTCAACTCGAAACTCGCCCGCACCGTGCAGGAGGAAGGACGCAAGCAACTCGGAATCGGTTGGGGTACGCCCGAGCGCCCGGTGACGCGCGGTTTCACCTTGGAGGAGTTTCAGAGTCTGGACTTCACCAAGATGGATTTGAGACCGGTGGTCGCGGAAATTGCCGAGCAGTCGACGAAGGACGGCACGCTTGCCGGAAACAAGGTGAACACGGCCGCCGTCACAGAACGCGCCCGGGTGCGCGTGAAGGAGGCTGCCGCGTCGTCGGACCACTACACCGAAGTCAACACGATCGAAGGCAAATGCTTCATGGGCGAGACGGGCGCGGGGACGGACTGCACGGCTGTATATGCGCTGATTCAAGGTTACGAAAAACCGATGAGAAGCCATAAAAAAGGCGAGAGATCGGGGCGTCGGGCCTCGCTTCTGCTGCCGGCGGGACTCTGACGCGACAAATGAAGAAAAAGAGAAATATTCAAAGGAGACGAAGTGATGAAACGCAAACAACTGCTGCTGCGCACCTCCATTGTGTTGGTGCTCTCGGGACTGGTGAGCGTACTGATTTTCCCCGAATTCACCGCTTGGGCGTGCGGCGTGTCGGGAGAGGGTGACTGTCGCGTTGAAGCGTCGGTCTGCGGCGCACGGGGAGAGGCGCCGTGATCGGGGTGCGGAAAAGTCGGGCGCAGGTTGCGGCGGTGGCTGCGGCCTTTCTCGGTTTGATTCAAGTGAGCCTGAGCGCAGTCGCAAGCGGCGTTTCATCGGAAGATCCCGGCGCCTCGCAAGCCACGGCATGCAGAGCCGAGGGCTTCTGGACGCAGGACGTCTGGGCCGATCCCTCAAGGCCCTTTCTCTTTTACGGGGAGAAACGGGAGGATGAGGTGAAGTCCCCGACGGAAAAGAAAGCGGTTGAAAGGAAGGACCGGTCGAAGGCCGGCGGGGAAGGAAAGAAGTCTGCCTCGTACGTGAGCGACGGCCAATTGGCCATCTTTCCGGCCGACGGGCTCGATCGTGCCGCGGCGGGGGAATCCTTGACGCGCGAAGCGGAGGCCGCAGGTCTTGAAAAGCTCAGGAGCCTCAAGACGGTTAAGGAGCTGCGAGAGGAGGTGGACCGCCGGATGGATGCTGCCGTGATGAATCCGACTCCTGCCGCAATCGGTCTTTATCTGCAGGCCAATGCCTTTTTGATGCAAAAGGCCGGCGTCTTTGCCGAGAGCTGGAGACGAGCCTTGGTCGACAACCCGCAGTTTGACTGGACGGCCGTGAGGCCCGCGGTAAACGTTGTCTCTACGGGCATGTCGCGCGAGCGCGAAGGACGGATGATGCGTGAGGTCAGGCTGATGGCCAAGGATCACGGCTTCATTTTCTTCGGTGACGATACGCTGAAGACCCGGCACATGCTCGAACAGGTACGAGCCTTTCAGGCCGAGTACGGGTTTGACGCGGCCTTTGTTTCAGTATCGGGCTCTGACAACCCTCTGATGCCGCAGGCTCGGGAAGACAAGGGCTTGAGCGCGTTCGTCGCGCGGGGCGTTCGTCAGTTTCCGGCTTTGGTGCTCGTGAGCCGATTTGAAAAGGATTTGACGAAGGCAAAGCTCATTGCCACCGGTGCGGCCGACGCGATGACGTTGGTGCGCAACACGCATGCGGCGGCCAATGAAATGCTGCGCGACAGGGCCTCTGCGGCGGAGGATTCGGTTGCAGCAGGCTTGAAGGCGGGTGAGACGCTGACGGAGAGCGTCGTCCGTGGTTCGGGCGAATAACGACGAAGGATAAGAAGAGTGAAAACGAAGAATTTGAGTAAAGGGCTGGTTTTGCGACTTTCGGCGGCCCTCGTTTTTTGCGGGGCGGTCAATGTTCACGCGGGCTTTGTGGACGATTTCTTGGATGAAGCGCAGGCAAACGTCAACGTGACGCAATCCGGTGTTCTGCAGGCCGGCGGCATGAATGTGGTCACGGGCGGGGGCTTTGTCTTTAAGGCGCCGAGAAAGGAGTTTTCGCCCTTTGCGATCACGCCGCCGTCGTTGCGTGCCAATTGCGGGGGCATCGACGTCTTTTTGGGGGCGTTTTCGATTCCGAGCCGCGAGGAGTTCGTGAGTTTCTTAAAAAGCGTGGGTACAGCTCTGCCCGGCGTCGCCTTTCAGATGGCGCTTCAGTACATGGCGCCGGACTTAAATGAGATCGTGGGTCGTTATTCGGATCTGATTCGAGGCTACACCAACCGCTATACGGACGCCTGCACCGCAGCGCAGTCGATCATGGAGGATACGGGGGCAAACGGCGCCCTGCAAAAGGCTGTCTTCGGAGCCAAGAATGCCTTGCGCGCGAGCGGCACTGCGTCGGATCAGTCCGAAGCCGACCGCCAGGTGCGTGACGACGGCGAAAAGGCGATCGACAAGGCCCCGGTGCAAAAGGACGCTTCGGGCAACGTCGTCTCGGCTCCTGAAATCAACCTCACTTGGGCGCTTGTCAACAGCGGAAACTTTTCCAAGGGCAACAGTCAGGAATTGAAGGAAGTGATGATGACGCTCGTGGGCACGACGATTCTGAGAAAGTCGGGCTCGGGCAAGGACGCCGTCTTGACGAGCACTCACTATGCGGGCGCGGATCTGCTGCCGATTCTCTTCGGAGAAGTGCGCGGCGACGTCAAGATCGAACGGCTGCATTGCGACGAACCCAAACGCTGCTTGAAGGTTTCGCCCGCGGAAACGAGCGACGCAAGTCTCGTCGATCAACTGCACGACGCCGCAGCCAATTATCGCCGTGCGGTAAGGGAGCGAAACGCTTCCTTGGTAAGCGACCGGGAACTGATGCTCTTGGGCGGCACGACGGGTGTACCTCTGCTGCGAGTCCTGAACCTTGCCGCGACTTCCCGCTATCAGGGCATTGCTGACGACTTGGTGCGCATCTACGTGGATGCGGCGGCCTACGAATTGCTCGCTTCTGCGGTCAATTCCCTGGCGGGTGACATCAAGGCCGCATTGTCGGGGTCAAGCGCCAAGGATCATTCCGCACAGCATGTCGAACACGTGCGGCGTCTGGAAGAGAGAATCGAAGCCGTGCAGCAGGGTGTCTATCAGCGACAGGACAAACTCCTTCAGGGCATGGCACGCGCCTCGAATTTGATTCTCCAGCTTGAGCACATCGAAAAGAGTCTGGCGGTCAATCAAGTGACGCCCACGATCGAGGCGTGGCCCGAAAGCTCCAAGGAGTTCAAGTGATGGACGACGCGTTTGTCTTTTACGCCTATTGGAACGGCAATCAGATTCGGGATTTGTTCGAGGGGTTGGTGTCGGTCACCAACGGCTCGGGCTTTGTGCAGCTTGCGGCCTTCTTGGTCGTGACCGGCATGGTCGCGTGCCTTCTGATCGGCGCGGTCAAGGGCGAAGGCAGAAGCGTGATTTCCTACTTTGCCTGCGCGGTGCTCTTTTGGTTTGTGGCGATCGTTCCAAAGGCGACGGTCGTCATTGAAGACGTCAGGAGTCAAACGGTTTACAACGTCGACAACGTACCCTTGTCGATGGCCTTTTTTGCGTCCGCTTCCAGCCGCATCGGGCATTGGCTGACTCAGGCCTATGAGACCGCGTTCATTCCGGCCGACGTGGCGAAGTATTCGAGTTTCGGGGCCGTCTATCCGCAGCGCGTGATGGAGGTGCTGCAGCGCACGGGTCCGGTGACGGTACAGGGACGTGAAACCCTGCAGGCGGTTCTCAAAAACTGCGTCTTGCCGGAAGTTGTGTTGGATGGCCGCAAGGCCGATGAAGCGATGGCCTCGAGCGACCTTTGGACGCTCATTAAAAGCGACGGCTGGGTCAATCCTGCGCGCCTTGCGGTGATGCCCGACGGTCCGGTGCTCAAGTGCCCTGCCGCCGTCGCGGAACTTGAGCAGGTGCTGGTCAACGTCGAAATTCCTGCCCTAAAGCGCTGGGTGCACGTAAAGCTCGATCCGCAAGCCGTGAATCCGTCGACGTCGATTGCCGCAAGCATCACGCAGACGGAAAGTCTGCTTCTGGGGATTTCGCGATCGGCCGAGAGCTCCTTGAAGCATTCGCTCCTGCTCACCGCTTTGCCCAAGGTGATGTCGGGCCACGCCGTGACGGTGGCCGGTCCAGCGGCGATGGCGTCCACCTTGGCCCGCGCTCAGGGAAATCTTGCCGGTGAAATCAACTACCGAACGATGGCAAAGATGGCCGAGGACGCTTTGCCGAAGATCCGAAACGCTCTGGAGTTTGTGGTGATTGCGATGTTCCTGGTGGTGGCGCTGATTGCCCTGGTGTCAGGATCCGGGATGGCCGGGGTCGTTCGAAGCTACGTCACGCTTCTTTTGACCGTGCAGCTGTGGCCGGCGTTGTCGAGCGTCGTCAACTACCTTGTCATTGCGCATGATCTGCATCCTTTCACGCTGCTGGCGCAAAACTTCGGAGGCTCGAGCCTTCAGGCCGCCACGCTCATCCGCGAGACGGGAGCAAGCTCTCAGGCGATTGCGGGGGCCTTGCTTTGTGCCGTTCCCGTGATTTCCTACGCCTTGGTGCGAGCCGGCGACATGGCCGTGGGACAGCTTGTGGGAGGTTTGACGCAGCCCGCACAAAACGCCGCGACATCTCAAGGTGCCGCAATTGCTGCGGGAAATATCTCGCAGGGCAATGTGAGCGTGTCAAACGTGTCTTCGAACAACGTTTCTTCCAACAAAGCCGATGCGTCGATAAGAAGCGTGGACACCGGCATGGCGGTGACGCAGTCCGGTTACGGCACCGTGACGCGAGCCGCATCCGGCGAAGTGACGGGTCTGCAGCGCACTGCCGTGAGTTTCGGGGTGGACTCTCAGATGCAGCAAAGTCTTGTACGCGGGCATTTGGCTTCGAACGTGGGGCAGACCTCGACCGTCTCCACCGATGCCGCGCGATTCTCTTTCTCGCAGTCGGCCTCAAGCAGCGATTCCACGCAGCAGAGTTTTGCGCATGCCTTAAAGGATGCGTTGAGTGAACAGAAGTCTCTTGCGACGAATTATTCGGATACGAGCGGGTGGGGCAATAGTGTGACTTTGACGAGGGCGTCGGAGATGGATTGGACGAGCTCGGTGAGTGAAGGGACGGATTATTCGAGCAAGTTTGCGTTACACGCAACCGGAAATGCAAATGTCGATGCGAGCATGGGTTTGAATTCGGGATCTTGGATCCGGTCTACTCCATCTCTGGGGGGACAAGCTGGATCGACAGGAACGATTGGAAGCTCACGTTTGTTGCCTGCGATTTCTGGAACGGATACGCCCACTTCGGATCCATCAATTTTCAGCTTGGGCGGCAGGCTGGAAAGCCAATTGTCGTTTAAAGACGCTCAAAACTTGGTGGATACAGCAACTGGAAAATTCGGCAACACAGACAGTCAGACCAGAAATAACAATTATCAAATTGTCCGATCGGCTGCAGAAAATGTCGCCAATAACCACTCAGATGAACGAGTGCGCAATTACGCTAGAGGCTTTGTCCAATCGTTGGATGCAACTCATTCGGCTGGTCGGGATCAAACGCAGTCGTATGTGGAATCGATGTCGGCTGTCTCCACGTTAAACGAGTCGGAAACCGGTTCGGTGACGACGTCGGCTGACGCTTCGGTGCCGCTGATGAACTCTGCCGTTGAACGATACGGCAGCGGTGAAGCTGCCTTGCGTGCGATGTATCAGCCCGCGGAGGTGGCCAGTTTTGCCGGAGAGCAGCATGTGCGAGCCGGTGGAGCCGTCTCGCCTGCGGATCGTTTTGGTCCAGGGACGGTTGTTTCAGCTGTTGATCGCAATGCAGACGTCTTTGAAGCGGGGCCAGCCAATGTGAAACGTATTGCTGACAGTAACGCTGCCAGAATCGACGAAATCTTCGGTTCGACTCTTAATGCCTCGACAGTCGGAGATGTAATGAATACCGGAGTGTCTGAAGGTATCGAACAGTTTGATGCCCAGCATGGGCAGTTTGTAGCCAGCCATCAGAGTAGCCAACAGACACGAGAAAAGCAGATGAACTTTGATCGAGGCGTGATGCTTGTTGCTCGAGAAGCCTACAACATGGAACACCAGGACAAGAACTTTGCTCTGCGCAATGCATTTATGGGTGGATGGGGTTATCGAAACGGTGACCAGATCCAGGAAGACCTGCGGTCGTGGGCTGCGAACAATCAGACGTTAAACAACAGGCTCGAACAAATCGGTGCCAGCGACCGGGATTACGTGTCGGAGTCGGATTGGGAGCATTTGGTGGAGATCGCGCGTCAGCCGAAGGGAATCAGACTGCCATGAAGATCTCAGTAGGAATCGAACGGATCTCTGTCGTGATGAATGTCTGGATCGGTGAAGGAGTCATGCCAGTCATAGGAATCCGGGAAAGGCTCGCAAAACGGACTGCGAGGATCGAATTGATTGAAGTAGTAGTCGGGAAGACCGGAGTCAATTGACTCC
>ERZ1504711.686-NODE-686-length-8075-cov-4.576434_pt1 | contig 8075 bp, 5 predicted proteins | sample MGYA00571816_ERZ1504711 | MGnify/ENA primary metagenome ERZ1504711 (study PRJEB39906, sample SAMEA3182046) | gut metagenome | biome: human; feature: gut; material: Stool; isolation source: human stools | place: Canada | collected 2011-11-15 ...
TCGTCCGTATATCCGATCAGTGCTATATCCTGGGGAATACGAAGTCCATGATTTCTGATTACTTCCATAGCGGCAAACGCCAAGGTATCATTCATGGCGAGAATGGCATCAGGAGGCTCAGGAAGTGACAATAAAGTCTCTGTAGCTATTTTCCCTTCCTCGAAATCTATCTTCCGGCATACTACCAAGTCCTTCTCAATAGATATTTTATTTTCCCTCAACGCTTCAAGGTAACCGTGTTTTCTGTTTTTCACTATATCCAGGTGGTTGGCGCCACCGATAAAAGCAATTCGCTTGCTTCCATGATCCAGCAAGTGCTGTGTAGCCATTTGGGCAGAATGTACTCCATCTGCCACCACCGTAGAGAAACGTTCCGGCATACAGACACGGTCAAACAGCACGAGTGGCATATTCATATCATCCAAACTCAGCCAATGGTCATAATCCGTTGTTTCCTGAGACAAACACCCTATCACACCTTCTACATGCATATTGACCAGATTCTCAATATTTCTTTTCTCGTGCTCGTATGACTCATGGGAGGTCGTGATAATGACAAAATAACCGTTTGCTATGGCTGTATCTTCTATGCCACTCAAGATAGATGCAAAGAAGTGAGTGACAATATCGGGCACAATCACTCCAATGGTACGAGGGGTATTTTTCCGAAGACTCATGGCAAAGGGATTGGGATGATAATTCATCTCTTTCGCTAATTTCTGGACTTTAGCACAAAGTTCCCGACTGATTTCGGGACTGTTTTTCAAGGCACGAGACACTGTAGGAATAGATACACCTAATATCTGCGCCAAATCTTTCAATGAAGTACGTCTCGATTCTGCCATATAAATACTATAACGGTAATTGATTTACTTTACAAAGAAAGCACATTCCCGTCAATATCCATACAAAGATCGGCTTTTTTTAGTGGTTAGTGATGAATCACCTGCCAAGCGACACTGCGCAGCTTATTCACCACTAGCCACTTATCACTAATAAATCGCTTCCCGCATCCGGTCTTCGAATGCAGCTAAAGCAGCTTTGGCACCCTCACCCATGGCTATGACGATCTGCTTATAGGAAACATCGGTCACATCGCCAGCAGCATAGATACCTTTCACAGAGGTTCGTCCGTTCTTGTCGGTCAGGATTTCACCCATGCGGTTCGTTTCCACCAGTTCTTTGAACAAAGCACTATTGGCAGTCAGACCAATCTGGACAAAAATACCATCCAAAGCAAAAATCTCTTCTTTTTCCAATGAACGATCTTTCTTTATGAGTCCCACCACTTTGTCACCATCTCCTAATACCTCTACCGTCTGGGTATTAGTGAAGATATCCACATTAGGCAGGCTCCTGGCCTTCTCTTGTAAAACAGTATCGGCTTTCAAGGCATCCATGAACTCAAAGACGGTTACTTTGGAACAGATACCCGCCAAATCAATAGCGGCTTCCACTCCGGAGTTCCCACCACCGATGACTGCCACTTCCTTGCCTTTATAGAACGGCCCGTCACAATGAGGCCCGAAAGCCACTCCATGCCCAATGGATTTTTCTTCACCGGGAACATTCAATTTTCTCCAGTTCGCCCCTGTAGCAATAATCAGTACGGGAGCCTTATAGGTTTCTCCACCTTTTACCGAAAGTACTTTCATCCCTTCGGCCACTTCCACCTTTTCTATCCGGCGGTTTTCCAAAATATCAATATTATATTCCGCCAAATGTTTTTTCAAGTCTTGAGCCAGCTGTTTACCGGTGGTTTGAGGAATAGATATCAAGTTCTCGATTCCCATGGTCTCATTTACCTGTCCACCGATACGTTCGGCTATCACCGCTACTTTCAATCCTTTTCGGGCCGAATAGATGGCAGCTGTTGTTCCGGAAGGACCACCACCGGCCACCAGAACATCATATTCTTTTGTCTCAGCAGCTTCCAATTCCACAGAGCCGTAACGGGCTTCCAGCTTCTCCAATAAATCGCCGATGCTGCCACGGCCTACATGAATTTGTTCACCATCAGCAAACACAGTAGGAACGGCCTGCACCTTCATACGGTTCACTTCATCCTCATTGATAGCCCCATCCACTGCCTCATGACGTATCTGATGATTCAGAACCACCATCACATTCAGAGTCTGGACCACATCGGGACAATTGGTACAGGTCAGAGACAAATAGGTGGTCAGATTAATGGGCCCCCGCAATGCCTTGATACGTCTGGTAATAAACTCGTCCGGAAAATTCTTTCCTTTGCCGTCAGCATTCAGAACAGCCATCAACAAAGAAGTAAATTCATGACCACCAGGTACGGCACGAAATGTGATTCCCGTATCCTCTCCCTCTTTTAAAAGGATAAACTTCAGCCCTTCACTATCCTGCAACCGACAGGAAAGTTTATCCGAACAGGAAGCCACTTCTTCCAACAAGTCCACCAACTCGGCACGACTTTCGTGCTGAGGGTGGACAAAGATGTCAAAAGTATAGTGCGCTTCCAATTGGGCAAAAAGACCTTTTAACTGATCTTTTATCGCACTATCTAACATGAGTTCTATACTTTAAATTTTACCTACCAAATCAATACTCGGTTTCAAGGTCTCAGCACCTTTCTTCCATTTAGCAGGACAAACCTCACCATCATGAGTGGCTACAAACTGGGCAGCTTCTACCTTACGAAGAAGTTCATCAGCATTACGCCCGATACTGTTGTCCTGAATTTCAGCTAATTTGATCTTGCCTTCGGGATTCACTACAAAAGTACCACGATAAGCCATACCGTCTTCTTCAATCATCACACCAAATGCACGCGACAAAGCACCTGTAGGATCTGCCAACATCGGATAAGTGATTTTGCGGATACTTTCAGACGCATCATGCCATGCTTTATGAACGAAATGTGAATCGGTGCTTACAGAATATACTTCCACTCCCATTGCTTTGAACTGATTATACTTTTCAGCAATATCTACAAGTTCGGTAGGGCATACAAACGTAAAGTCAGCAGGATAGAAGAAGAAAATAGCCCATTTACCTTCAATATCTTTATTAGTTACGGTTTTAAACTCTCCATTATGGAATGCCTGAACTTTAAATTCAGGAACTTGTGAATTAATAATTGGTTCCATACTCTTTTTATTTTTAAATTAAAACTGATTTTTAAATTGTAATTATTACATTTGCAAAGATAACCGACTTCAGCACCTTCCACAATACCTAATTATTAGGATTGTATAGAACAAGATTCACCATAAATAGGTATTGGATAAACGATTTTTTTAATCGAATTTTGCATGGAGTTAAAAGGATGCTAAATATTTTAACAACAATAGTTTATATTAGAATAATTATTTAAAAGTACATGTAGTATGAAAATAGAAAAAATTATAGCCCGCGAGATATTAGACTCACGTGGTAATCCCACAGTAGAAGTCGATGTTACATTAGAATCAGGAATCACAGGTCGTGCATCGGTTCCGTCAGGAGCATCAACCGGAGAACACGAAGCATTAGAACTACGCGATGGTGACAAAACTCGCTATAATGGAAAAGGAACCTTAAAAGCTGTAGCCAATGTAAACACAATCATTGCCCCGGCGCTAATTGGTTGCTCAGCACTGGAACAACGTGCCATTGATAAAAAAATGTTAGCATTAGATGGTACTCCCACTAAATCCAAACTCGGGGCCAATGCCATTTTAGGCGTATCGCTAGCAGTAGCAAAAGCAGCCGCAAACTATCTGGATATACCTTTATATAGATACATAGGTGGGACGAATACATACGTAATGCCGGTTCCAATGATGAATATCATCAATGGCGGTTCACATAGTGATGCTCCCATTGCTTTTCAAGAATTTATGATTCGTCCTGTAGGTGCTCCATCTTTCCACGAAGGTTTACGCATGGGAGCCGAAGTATTCCATGCGCTGAAAAAAGTATTGCATGACCGCGGTCTGAGCACTGCCGTAGGCGATGAAGGTGGTTTTGCTCCTGCCTTGAACGGAACCGAGGATGCCATTGAGTCTATTCTGGCAGCCATCAAGAATGCAGGTTATGAACCGGGTAAAGATGTCATGATTGGTATGGACTGTGCTTCTTCTGAATTCTATAAGAATGGCGTTTATGACTATACGATTTTTGAAGGAGAAACAGGCAAAAAACGTACGACTGACGAGCAAATTAATTATCTGGAAGAATTGATTAATAAGTATCCTATCGATTCTATTGAGGACGGTATGAGTGAAAATGACTGGGAAGGGTGGAAGAAGCTGACCGAACGTATAGGCAACCGTTGCCAACTGGTAGGTGATGACTTGTTCGTAACCAATGTAGAATTCCTTTCAAAAGGTATTGCACAAGGATGCGCCAACTCTATCCTGATCAAAGTCAATCAAATAGGTTCTTTAAGTGAAACACTGGATGCTATTGAAATGGCTCATCGTCATGGATATACCACTGTTACTTCCCACCGCTCAGGAGAAACGGAAGACGCAACCATTGCAGACATTGCCGTAGCTACCAATAGTGGACAAATCAAAACAGGCTCATTGAGCCGGAGCGACCGCATGGCAAAATACAACCAGTTACTCCGTATTGAAGAGGAACTGGGTAATTTGGCCGTATATGGTTACAAACGAATCAAATAATTGGATCTTTTGTACATTTATGTAATCGGATAGCGTCTTTGAGAAAAGGCGCTATCTTTTTTGGATATTGCTTTCCGATGACATTCTTAAAAAAAATATAAAAGCCTCCTGTCTTCTGTCTGTCCTTTAAAGGTTTTATGTACTTTTGTACCGCTTTAAACAAAAAACAATCAATAAAAATGGACGATTCAATACCACGAACGTGCAATAGTATTAACTGATCCGACAGGGCAATCACTACTCTGAATGCCTCTGAACGGATATAAATGAACGAAAGGAGGCAATAAGATGAGAAAATATCTTTATTGTGAAAATGGCTTTGTAGAAAAGCCACAATGGATGCCAAACTGCTGGGTGAATGTAGAATGCCCCGACCAAAGTGATTTTGAGTTTCTGACTAAAGAATTAAAAGTCCCCGAAGCTTTTTTAGAGGACATCGCCGATATGGATGAACGTCCACGAACGGATACGGAAGACAACTGGCTACTGACCATTATCCGAATCCCCCTGCAACAACAGGGAAGCATCCCTTATATCACTATCCCTATCGGTATCATTACAAATAATGAAATCATTGTTACCGTGTGTTATCACTCCACTGAAATGATTCCTGATTTCATTGACCACACCCGACGTAAAGGAATCATTGTGCCTAATAAATTTGAACTGATTTTACGGTTAATTTACTCATCTGCCGTATGGTTCTTGAAATATCTGAAACAAATAAACAATGATGTAGCTGCCGCAGAAAAAGAATTGGAAAGGAGCATACGTAATGAGGACCTGCTAAGATTGATGAAACTACAAAAAACATTGGTTTATTTCAATACGTCCATTCGTGGAAATGAGGTGATGGTAGGTAAATTGCAAAGTATCTTCCAGGAAAAAGATTATCAAAACCGCGATTTGGTAGAAGATGTAGTCATTGAATTAAAACAAGCATATAACACGGTAAATATCTACAGTGATATCTTAACCGGAACCATGGACGCATTTGCTTCCATCATATCCAACAATGTGAACACCATCATGAAACGCATGACCAGTATTTCCATCATTCTGATGGTACCCACATTAATAGCTAGTTTCTATGGAATGAATGTAGATGTACATGTAGATGCATTACCACATGCTTTTAGTTTTATTATTTTGGCGTCCATCACATTGTCTGCGTTGGCCTTTGTTATTTTCAGGAAGATAAAGTGGTTCTAAAAAATCCTGTAACAATATCATATGACCTGTCATTCACGACAACAGGTCATATGATAAAACTGATAAAACTCTTTTCGCCCCCTAATCTTATGACAAAGAGATTCAATTTACTCTTGATTTCTTTCTCCAAATACGTTTTATCCATAAATAGTATCCTGTTAATGGCAAGGTGGCTCCTATCAAAGCTGCTATAAACGTCAGTAAACGAGTAAGCATACCGCCCCAACTACCAACATGTACAGAATAGATCCATCCGCGAATCTTTCCAGCCTTCTCAGCATCTTTATATAAAACTACCTCATCAATCTCACCACTATGATGATTGAATTTATAACGGTCGGAAGCACGTTGATTACCAAAGGTATTGAAAGAAACATTTGCTACCCCATCTGATAAGGTTATCTGTTTGTAACCGGGATTATTTAGGGCTAATTGTTCATAAACTTGTTGCCAACAAACATAGGACGAAGAATGAGAAACATTCTTTCCGGATTGGTCGCCGCCTTTCCCCCCACGCCGGGTCACCCCACCATGAGCACCTCCCTGCTGTACTTCCACGCCAAACACTTTATAGAAACCTGTCCGATACCATCCAAAAGACCATGTTAGCCCGGTAAGGGCCATAGCCAACAAAAAAAACAGCGCATACATACCACCTGCAACATGCAGGTCATACCAAAATCTTCTAAAGCCCCTGCCGACAGATATTCTTAAACTATTTTTCAAGGCTTTTCGTGTACGAGGCCACCAGATAACGATACCCGATATCAAAACCACGACAAACAACAGGGTGCTGACACCTACAATCATTTTTCCCCAGAAGACTCCACCATCCGCTTTCATACTGTCCAACAGCCAGCGATGCAGCCTGAACATAGTCACAAAAAATGCAGGACGTTCATATTTACCTTTAATCTCACCAGTATATTGATCCACATACATAGAAGCACGACGAGGCTTGGACAGATTCACCTGCCAAGCGCGTTCCGGGTCAGAAAAAACACTGATTCCTATCACAAACACACTGTCGGGTAACGTGAGTTCTACCTCTTCTAATAATCGATCAACAGGAAGTGGAACTGTCTCTACCTTTTTTACATAATAGAGTTCATGCCTAGCCAGTTCCACCACTTCATTTTCAAAAACCAACATGGCTCCCGAGAAGCAAATCAAGGAAATGATTAACCCGAAAGGAACAGAAAGCCAAAGATGTATTTGGCGAAATATTTTCTTCATAAAATCTTCAATACAATTCATAAAAAGAGTCTGCATAAGCACATACTGCCCGCAGACTCCCACTATATTATTACAATACTCAGTTCTGAGGTTGCAGTTTACCGACGCCACTGATTTGTGTCGCTTCTATAGAAACACCCTTTGTCGCTACCGCACCAACCGGATCTATTTTATAAATAGACGGATATCCTTCTGTTGTAGTTACAGCCATATAGGCATATCCATTCTCCACATACGGAGTATTACCAAAGCCAGAGATCAAATCGGCAGAAGGCAAGCCGGTTACATAAGTAAGTTTTCCGGTTTCTCCTTTATATATCGCTAACTGATTAGCTGTGAAACCAGTTTCAGTCAAGGGACGATCATACATCAACAACAAGAAATAATCTCCCGTAATATGCCAACAACGAATGAAAGATTTACCTCCGGTCTGCGCTTCGATACTATAATAATAATCAGGATCAAACTCTTCTGTTCCAGCCTTTATACGTACTACTCCAGCATCCAAGGTAGTCTGTTGCCGTTTATCAGCCATTGTTTTGGCATAACTAGGAGAAAATACATAAATATCACCATTATCTGCCGCCCAAATAGTTTGGTAATATTGAGACTTCATTCGCCCACAAGCATAGCTGATTTTATCAGTCTCAATAATCTTTTTAGTAGTCAGCGTTTCATTATCAAAAATAGCGACCCAGCATTTGTTGGGATATTGCGTCCATTGCAATTCGCCTTTTTTATAACTGCTGCTGTTGGAACCACCGTCTTCTGTCTTTACCAAATCATCATTGCCAGGAAGTATCCATTTTCCCCCGTCAGTGGCCGATCCATATTGACTTAACCCCATTGGAATAGCAGCGCTATACAGCTTATTATTTTGTTCCAATATGCCGGCCAATGTTACATATTCTCCATTTCCCAAGAAGTTCTCGGACATATAAGCCTTATTTTGAGTATCATTCGTTGTAAATGTTTCAGCAGATA